>Ga0180008_1000145_pt1 | contig 73556 bp, 60 predicted proteins | sample MM_PW_MetaG_FD_121121 | JGI IMG/M metagenome (GOLD analysis project Ga0180008, IMG submission 121121) | Groundwater microbial communities from the Aspo Hard Rock Laboratory (HRL) deep subsurface site, Sweden - MM_PW_MetaG | ecosystem: Environmental > Aquatic > Deep subsurface > Groundwater... | reverse complement strand
GCCCATATCCTGGTCGACGAGACGGGCGCGCCCACCGCCGTCACGGGAGCCCAGCTCGTGCCGGTCGGCACGCGGCTGGGCAAGGTCGTGCCCGCATCCCTTGAGGAGACCATCCGGCACTACGGCGACACCCACAAGCCGCGCCCGGCCGTGCTGTCGCTCAGCCAGCCCACGGAGCTAGGCACCGTATATTCTGCGGCCGAGCTGGCCGAGCTATGCCGAATCGCCCACGGCGCGGGCATGGCCGTGCACGTGGACGGCGCGCGGCTTTCCAACGCCGCGGTAGCCCTCGGCCTCGGACCGGCGGAGGCCTCCGGCTACGCGCCGGGGGCTACCGGCCAGGCGCCCTCGGGGGCGGACGTCGTATGCTTCGGGGGCACGAAGAACGGCCTCATGTTCGGCGAGGCAGTCGTCTTCGCTCCCAGGCCCGCGGGCCTCCCCGACACCTCGCGGCTACGCAAGACGAGGCTGCAGCTCGCCAGCAAGATGCGGTACATAGCGGCCCAGTTCGAGGAATACGTCGTCTCGGGCCTGTGGAGGGAAAACGCCGCGACGGCCAACCGCATGGCGACCCGCCTGGCCGCGGGCCTATCGGCGAGGGGCGTGGGGCTCGAGTATCCGGCCCAGACGAACGGAGTCTTCCTGCGCATCCCCGGCCCGGTAGCGGAGGAACTGCGGGCCAAGCGCTTCTTCTACGACTGGGAAGGCGGGTCCGTTCGATGGATGGCCAGCTGGGACACGAGCGAATCCGACGTCGACTCACTCCTCTCGGACCTGGACGCCTCGATGACCGCCTACCGGGCGACGGCCTCGGCGTCAGCGCCGGGAACGGAGCGCGCGGAGGCGGCCGAGGCCGTCGCCCGCGAGCTAGCCGCCGGGCGAGCCTTCCTCCGCTCTAACTGGGCTCGGCTCGACGACTATAAGAGCCCCAAGGAGCTAGGCCTGCCGCGCCCGCCCTTCGTGCGCCCCGCGCCCGATGGCGCCCGGCTCGTCGCCCTGCCCGACCCGGCCGCGACCGGCCTCGGCGGCAAGAGCTTCGGCGAGTGCACGGCGACGCGCCGCTCGAGGCGGAAGTACAGGCCCGAGGCCATTAGCCTCGAGGAGCTATCCTTCCTCCTATGGTCGTGCGCCGGCGTCAAGACTGTCAGGAACGATAACGCGTTCCGCACCGTACCCTCCGGCGGCTGCAGGCACCCGCTCGACCTCTGCATCTACGCGAGGCGCGTCGCCGGGCTCGAACCCGGGCTGTACCGATACATGGCCGTCGATAACGCGCTCGCCCTCCTACGCCCAGCCGCCTCGGTCCCCGGGACCGATATGGAGAAGACCGGCTTCCTTGACCTCGACGCGGAGATGGACGCGGGCCTCTCGGGCCAGCTATGGAACTGCGCGGCCATGTTCGTCTGGACGGCAGTGCCGGAACGCACCGAGTGGACCTATACCGTAGCGGCGGCTAAGACCCTGCTCCTGGACGCGGGCCACGCCTGCCAGGCCCTGTACGGCGCCTGCGAGGCCCTGGGCCTCGGCACCTGCGCCCAGGCCGCCTACGACCAGGACAGGCTCGACGCGGCCCTCGGCGTCGACGGTCGCGACGAGTTCGCCGTGTACGCGGCCCCGGTGGGCCGGGTCTAGAACAGCTCGGGCTGCGGCGACTCGAGCCCGAACGGGCCGAGCGGCACGGGCAATCCCGAGGCCGCCAGGGATCGGGCTATAGGCAGGAGCTGCTTGGCGACGTAATGGCCATAGTCGGGCCGGGGCGAGCCGGGCCCAGACGCGCCGTACTCGTCGGGGTCCACCGGCGCGGGCCCTTCGGCCGCGATTACGTACGAGACCGCGCCCCGCCCGGTCAGGCCGGCGAGGCGCGCGGCCTTCACGTGGGGCGGCGTGCTCTTCACGTAGGCCGACGCCGAGCGCCGCAGGACGCGCGTATAGACGAGGCGCGCGTCCAGCTCCCCGCGCCCGAGCGAGGCCAGCGTCGAGGAGACGTACGCGCCGGCCTCCGTCTCCGAAGCCCCGGAGAAGACCATGCCTAGGAGCCTTAGCTGGAACTCGCGCGCCAGGGGCGTCCAGTCGCTCCGCACGGCCTCCATGCCCTTGACGTCCACCCGGTCGCCGTCCGGGCCGCGCAGCAGGCCCGCGTATCCCTTTGACCTCCCCCTGGCCGCCGCCGGCTCGTCGCCGTCGGACGCTCCGTCGGACGCTCCGTCGGACGCCTCGGCGAAGCGCAGCGGCGGTATGACGAAGCGCGCGTAAGCCTTGTCGAAGCGCAGCTCCAGCCGCGAACGCGCCCCGTATTCCCGCGCGGCCATCTCGGCGAGCTCCTCGTTGACGAGGCGGCACAGCTCGTCTCCTCGCTCCCTGTAAGCCCGGTACTCGGCGCACGGCCCGAGCCCGGTGGCCACGAACAGCGAGTCGGTGTCCCCGTACAGCACCTCCGAGCCCTCCCGCTCGATGCGCTCCTTCGCCCTCAGGAGGACGAGCCGGCCGAACGACGTGACTGCGCCCGCCAGCTCGGTGCGGGCGTACCTGCACGACGACGTGCCGAGGACGCCGTAGAACGAGTTCATGAGGATCTTGTAGACGTACGAGCCCGTAGCGTCCTTGCGGGCGCTCGCCTCCTCGCGACGCGCGAAGTACGAATCGACGAGATCGGGTAGCGGCCAGCGCGAGCCCTCGGGCTCCCGGGCGAAGCGGGCCCCGTTGGGCGCGACGATATCGTCGGCGAGCCCCGAGCGCGCTCGGGCCATGGGATCGACGCAGAAGGTCCGCATGACCGACGGGTACAGGCTCTTGAAGTCCAGGACGACGACGCCCTCCCGGTAGCCGGCGCGCGACGGCAGCACGGTGCCGCCCGCCGCCCCCGAGACGTCGCGCCCTTCCTCGAAGGGCGGCGGCGCGACGCCGCGGCGCCTGAGCGCCTCACCGTAGGCCCGCTCGAAGGCGGCGACGCTCGTCCAGGCGCGGTCGAGGCCTATGCCGACGAGAGCAGCCCTCGCGAGCGTCAGCGCGAAGAGGCCGGTCCTCTCTAGAACGTCAAGCACGAGGGCCGCGTCGAGCGCCGCGTACGAGGCGAAGGCCGCCGTGTCGCCCAGGTACATCCTGTCGAGCTCCGCTATCTTGGCCGCGCCCCGCAGCGAGACCTCCTTGCCCCGGCCGAGGGTGGCGCGCGCGACCGTCTCCAGGGCGTAGTCGTCGTAGCGCTCCGGCCCCGAGCGGGCCACGCGCATCGCGTCCAGGACCTGCCTGCCCGGGATCACCGCCGTGGCCGTCCTGCCGCGCCCCTTGGGAAGGACCCTCGCCGATTCGCTGGAGCGGCCTATGTCGAAGGCCGCGCCGAGCGACTCGCTCCGCTCGACGAGGCGCGCGAGGTCGAAGTCCACCACGTTCCAGCCGACGACGAGGTCGGGATCGAGCCTCGTTACTATCCTCGAGAGCGCCGATACGAGGGCGCGCTCGTCGCCGACGGCTTCCACACCCTCGGGCAGGCCGGCCGAGAGGCCGGGTCCGGCGCCCGGCGCCGGGACGAGGAGGACTATCGTCGGCTCGTCCCTGCGGACGAGCCTCTTCTCCTTTGGGGACCAGTCGGCCATCGCGAGGCTGGCCGCCCGCACCGAGCGGTCCGCCTCGTCGGTCTCTATATCGAGAGAAAGCACCGACAGGGGGGCGTCCGCGGCTTCGAGGGAGGAGATCCGGGCGTCCGGGAAGACTACGTCGACGCGCCGGCCCGGCCTGGCCTCGCCCGACACGGATACGCCCAGGCCGAGGCCCTTGTCGGACCGGTACAGGTCGGCGAGGCTCCCGGCCCCGTGGACCGGCACGCCCAGGGAGGCGAGCCTGGCCGCGGCGTCGCGATAGGCCCCGAAGCCGGGGGCGGTCCACGACGACAGGGCCGTCCCGTCGAGGGCGTAGAGCCCGCGCTCGGCGAAGCCTGTCCGCAGGCCGGCGGGAAGCCCAGCCAGCGACGACGACGGGACGTGGACGGAAGGCCGCCAGGAGGCGTCCTCCGCCGCGAAGGAGCGCCCGTCCTCCAGGCGGCCTACGACGAAGACGCGGTCCCGCTTATAGTCTGCGTAAATATGCACGGCCAGCCCGCGGCCCGTCGATTCCATCTTTCCTCCGCGCGTCCGTATAGGGTATCATGCCGTCATAGCCTATCGCCATAAGGAACGACCATGCCCGTACCCGTATATTTCCTTGACTCCAGGTCGAAGAGCCCGAAGACGAGCTCCATCGCCAAGCTTAGGACCCTGCTAGCCAGGCTCGCCGAGGCCAATCCCGACGCGCTCGGCAAGGGCGCCCTGTGCGCGATCAAGGTGCACTTCGGCGAGATGGGCAACGACGCCTACATAAGCCCGGTGCTCGCGCGGACCGCGGCGGACCAGGCCAAGGCGTCGGGAGCGAAGCCCTTTTTCACCGACACGAACACCCTCTATTCGGGCTCCCGGTCCAACGCGGTCGACCACCTGGAGACGGCCGTCTCCCACGGCTTCGTGACCGAGGTCTGCGGGGCGCCCGTCGTCATAGCGGACGGGCTCAAGAGCAACGACTGGCGAGAGGTCGGCCTCCCCGCGTCGTGCGCGCGGCTGAAGTCCGCGAAGATAGCCTCCGGCATCCTCGACGCCGACAGCATGATAGTCCTTTCCCACGTCAAGGGGCACGAGATGGCGGGCTTCGGCGGGGCGATCAAGAACCTCGCCATGGGCTGCGCGCCCTTCGTGGGCAAGCGGGAGCAGCACTGCGTCAAGTTCCAGGTCAAGGAGCAGAAGTGCGTCGCCTGCGGCCGCTGCGTCGCGGTCTGCCCGACCGGCGCCGCCAGGCTCGGTTCAGCGCCCGGCGCGAAGGCCTCCATCGACCAGGCGGCATGCATAGGCTGCGGCGAGTGCCTCGCGCACTGCGCGCCCAAGGCCATAGGCATGGACTGGGAGGTAGGCCTCGAGGAATTCACCGAGAAGATGACCGAGTACGCCCTCGGCGCGGTCTCGGGCAAGCAGGGGCGCGTCCTGTACGTGAGCGTAGTCCAGAAGGTAGTGCCCCTCTGCGACTGCGTGCCCTGGAGCGACGCGCCCCTGGTACCGGACCTGGGCTTCCTCGCGTCGACCGACCCCGTAGCCATAGACCAGGCGGCCTTCGACCTCGTGAAGGCCGCGCCCGTGTGGCCGGGCTCGGCCCTGGACGGCAAGGCGGCGGCGGGAGACGACAAATTCACCGCCCTGCACCCGGAGACGCGCTCCGAGCTCCAGATGTCCCACGGCGAGCTCATAGGCCTCGGGTCGCGCGACTACGAGCTCGTGCGGATATAGGACGGCCGCCGTGACTATGCTAGGGCTCCTGGAGCGGGGCCTATCAGAGCTAGGCGTACTATCCGCCGGCGCGGTACCGGGCGCCGAGCCGGCCGGAGCCTCGCAAACCGGAGCCTCGCCGGACGGAGCCGCTGCGGGAGCCGACGCCGAGGCCCGCGGGAGGCTGGCTCGCTACGTCGAGGCAATAGAGGAATGGAATCCCGCCTACGGCCTCGTCGGCGCCTCCGGGGACGAGCTTATAATCAAGCACATCCTAGACAGCCTCGCGCCCGTACCGGTCATAGACGGGCTCCTGGCGTCCAGGCCCGTCGACGGGGAGAGGCCCGTCCTCGTCGACCTGGGCACGGGAGCCGGCCTGCCCGGCATCCCTATCTCCATAGCCAGGCCGGGCCTCGACGTCGTCCTCCTCGACCGAATGACGCGGCGCATACGCTTCCTCGAGGCTATGCAGTCCCGCTTGGCGCTCGCGAACGTACAGATAGTCGAGGAGCAGGTGGAGCGCGCCAGGGGATCCTTCGACATAGTCACCTTCCGCGCGTTCAGGCCCTTCGAGCGCAAGCTCTTCAAGCGCGTATTCTCCGTCTGCGCGCCCGGCGGCTTCGTCGTCGCGTACAAGGGCAAGGCCGAGCGGGCCCGCGCGGAGCTCGCCGAGATAGACGGCCTCTACTCGAGCGCCGAGATCGTGCCCGTCAAGGTGCCGTTCCTCGACGACGAGCGCTGCGTCGTCGTCATGAGGCCCGCGCGGCGCTAGCGGAGGACGAAGGTCCGCCCGTCGCGCTTCTATCACCGCGACGGCGCGGTTACCGCGAACTCCCGGACGAAGCGCTGGTCTCCCCAGGAATCCTTTACGACCAGCTTATACTTGCCCGGCTTGTCGAAACGGTACGGCGGCAAGCCGAGCGCGGCCTTCGGGGCCAGCCTCGCCCGCTCCTCGTGTATCTGCTCGAGCTTGAGGCTCTTCGGGTCGACCCTGAAGAACAGCACCGTAAAGACGCCTTCCTGGCCAGTACCGTTCGTTATCGTGAACGCGACGCTCGTCCCGGCCTGGGTAGGAATCCTATCGACGAAATCCGCTTTCCTTGCGGGGATCACGATGCCGATATCCGCTATCGCCTGTTCCTCCGCGGCGACCTTCGCGCTCGCCTGTCCGGGGCTCGTCGCGGCGGCAGTCGCGGGCTTGGCCGTCGGCGCGGTCAAGGCCGGCGCCGTAGCGGCGATGAACGAGCGGGCGGCGATAAGGCGAGGCGCCCAATACCGGTCGGTCAGGGGCGATACGATGACGCCCGTCTTGGGGCCGTCCGAGACTGCGTGTATGACGGTGCCGTCGCCTACGAAGATGGAGACATGGCTGGGAGCGCCGCCGACCGTATCGTAGACGAATACGTCTCCCGGCTTGGCCGCTTTCCAGTCGATAGGCAGGCCGACGCCGTAGAAGCCCCTGGCGCTACGCGGCAGCTCCATGCCGTAGGCCTCGCGGTAGACGTAGCGGACGAAACCCGAGCAGTCGAAGGCCTTCGGCGACTCGGCGCCGTAGACGTAGGGAACGCCGCGGTATTTAAAGGCGACCTCGACGAGGCGCTTCCTCGCCGCGTCGTCCTTGGCGATAGCCTGAGGCTGGGCGTAGGGTATGGATGCAGGGATCGCAACGAACGCGAGGGCGAGGACGGCGAGCGGCGCGACGGCGGGATGACGATGCTTTTCCTTCTTTATCATGAATCGACTATCATACGCGAGGCCGCTACAGTCAATACGCTACGCTTGCTATCAAATTCGATAGGTATATGCTATCGTTTTCGATAGCCGACGCATTCGATTGTCGCTCTTAGCGTTGCGTAAGGCTCAGTATAAGCGGCTTGCGCCGCGATATGCTCTTGGCACGGTTCCTGCTTATGTACTCGTATACGATGTTCGCTAGAACGGATCGTTAAGAAGGAGCAACACCATGAAACGGATATTCGGAACCGTCGCGCTGGCGTGCTTGATAGGCAACGGAGCCTTCTCGCAGGAACTCGCCTCTACCCCTCTACCGTCGAGGGACGTAAACGCCGCGAACCCTCAATTCGCCGTATCTATACTGACCGATTACTTCGTGAAGGACGAGAAGGGCGACAGGGTCGGCGGGATAGTCGTGACCAGCATAGGCGGCGCGCTTCTCGCGGGAGGCCTCGCCGGCGTCGGATACTCCTTCGCCGCCCCCGCGGAGAATTTCTCCAGCCCCGAGAGCCAGATGCTGATGCGCGGGCTCACGATCGGCGCCGCCGGCGGCGGGCTCCTCTTAGGCGGCATAGGCCTCGGCCTCCTCGCCAAGCCCGAAGGCGAGTATAAGCGGGAATACGCGTACCTGTACGCGGAGACCGATCCCGTGGTCAAGGAAGCCATAGCGTACGGCATCATGAAGGAGCTGGCCGACGAGGCCAGGCGTAGCAGGATAGTGGGCGGCGTCATCAACATAGCGACGCCGCTCGCGGCCGCGGGCGGCAGGGCCATAGCGTCGGCGATTACCGGCGATTGGGACGACTTCGGCGACAAGGTCGTGAGCACGATGAGCTGGACCCTCCCGAGCCTCGTCTCGGGCATCATAACCCTCGTCAGCGGCAAGTCCAGCGAGGAACGGATGCTCGACTCGTACAGGGCCATGAGCGCCAGCTATAGCGCTAGCGTCGGCGCGAGGAAGTAGGGGCGGCGACGCATGGGTTCGTGGTTCAAGGGCTTCGTGCTCGGCGTCGCCGCCCTCCTCGGCCTTTCTACGGCCGGGGAGCCCCCCGCGGCGTCGATGCGCGCGTACCGGGACGGGTCTATGCTATACGCGGCCGTAGAGGTAGAGGGCCTGCCCGGCTCCGACCTGGCGCGGCTGGTCGATTCTTCGTTCACGGTACGGCTCCGGGCCTCGATGTGGGCCGGCGACGACAGGGCCGAGGCTTTCCGGGACGTTCGGTTCAACGGCCTCCGCTACGAGGTACGGTTCTCCGAGACGGGAGGCGCCCACTCGACCACCGACCCCAAGGCGGCCTGGGCCATGGCCTCCCGTTTCGGCCTTATCGCGCTGGGCCCGGTATCGTCTAAATCGTTCCCGATGGCGATGGGCTGCAAGGTCACGCTCGAGTTGCCGGAGGACGAGGGCTACGACCCCATGGTCGTCTGGGGATATAAGCCCGCGGCGGCCTATAACGAGCTCGACTCGCTCGGCCTCGTGCCGTATTATTAACCGATGATGCTACGCACGAGGATTTTCGCCGTATCCTTCTCGGTCTCGGTGGCTCTCCTAGGCGGCGCCGCCGTCGCCCTCGCCGCGTTCTCCCCGCGCGGCGACGAGGCCGCGCTAGGCACCCTGTCGGAGTCGGTCGACGAGCTGCTCGCCATCTCGCGCGCCGCCTCGGAAGGCCGGCCCGTCGACGCCGAGGCCATGAGGGCCGCCCTCTCGCCGATACGCAGGGACGTGGCCCGCAGGGCCGTCCTGGAACGGGACTCGGCCGTGGCCAGCGCCGCCGGTTGGAGCCTCTTCCTCGGCGCCGAGGCCTTGGCCGCCATAGCCGTCTCCGCTGCCGCCGCCGCGGCCCTTACGGCCAGGTGGTCGAGGCTCCGCGACGGCATCCTGCGCATGAGGCGAGGAGGCGCCGCCGAGCCGTTCTTCTCCGGGACGCGCGACGAGTTCGGCGCCGTGGAGGAGGAGCTGGACGGCCTCGTCGCGGCCTTAGGCGACAGGGAGCGCATGCGCTCCGAGCTACGGGCGCTCCAGGGCTGGGGCGAGGCCTCGGCCTTCCTCGCGCACCAGGCGCGTACGCCCCTCGCGGCCTTGTCCCTCTCCGCCAGCGCGGCGAGGGCAGCCATCGAGGCCGCGCCCGCCAACCCCGGTTCCATGGACCAGGCCAAGGAGGCCCTCTCCAGGGCGGAGTCGGAGGCGGCCCGCCTGGCCTCGCTCTTCTCCCGCGTCCGCTCGCTCTCGGGTTTCAAGGACCCGGAGCTAGTCGACCTCGATCCGGCCGACGCCTTCGAAGAGGCGATAGCTACCCTCGGCGCCCGAGGCCGGGGCGCGGGTCCGCGGAACGCCTCGGTAGGCCGCTCGGGTTCCGGCCCGAGGCCGCGATTCGACCGAGCCTACCTCGTCGAGGCCTTCGTCAACCTCCTATCCAACAGTCTCGAGGCCTGCGAGGAGCGCGGCCTGCCCTTCTCGGCGAGGCTCGTGCTCGAATCGGGCCCGCTCTCGTATACAGTAGAATATACCGATTCCGTGACGGGCCTCGGCCCCGAGACGGCCGCGCGCGTCGGTACGCCGCGCTATACCACTAAGCCGGACGGCTCGGGCCTTGGCGTCTGGCTCGTGGGGCGCGTGGCGGCCCTGCACGGGGGCAGGCTGGAGATAGGCATGACGGATCGGGGCGGGCTCAGGTTCTCCATGATCTTCCCCCTCGAGGACGGTTCCCGTGGCTAGGGTGCTCGTGGTCGACGACGACGAGTCCTACGTCGCGTCGATGACCGGATACCTGCGGCTCAAGGGGCACGAAGCGGTCGGGGTCGCCGAGCCGCCGCCCGCCGCCGGCCTCGCCGACGAGTACGACATAGTGCTCCTGGACATAGCGCTAGGCGATCGTAGCGGGTTCGACGCCCTCGACGAGTACGCCGCCGCCGGCGTCCCAGTCGCCATGGTCTCAGGCCAGGCCGACGCCGCTAACGCCGTGCGCGCGATCAAGGCCGGGGCCGTGGACGTACTAGAGAAGCCGGTAGACCTAGGACGCCTGGCCATCGCCATAGCCATGGCCGAGGCCAAGTCAGCGCTCTCCCGCTCCGATAAGGCCGGGAAGGACGCCTGGCTGGCCGAGCATCTCTACGTAGGCGAATCGGAAGCCATGAAGAACCTCGTGGCCGCGGCCGAGAAGGCCGCCAGGACCTCCCTGGGCGTGCTGTTCCACGGCCCGAGCGGCTCCGGCAAGGAACCTCTGGCCCGATGGGTGCATCTGCGCTCGCCTCGCTGCTCCGGGCCCTTCGTCGCGATCAACTGCGCGGCCGTTCCGTCGGACCTGGCGGAGAGCGAGTTCTTCGGCCATAGGAGAGGCTCGTTCACGGGAGCCGACAGGGACCGGGCCGGGTGCTTCGTGGAGGCCGCCGGAGGCACGCTCTTCCTCGACGAGGTCGGCGAGCTGCCCCTGGCCATGCAGGCCAAGCTCCTGCGTACCATCGAGACGTCGGAGTATAGGCCCGTGGGCGCGGAGGCTCCGATGAAGGCCGACGTCAGGATAGTCTCGGCCACTAACCGCGACCTCAAGGCCGAGGTAGCCGCGGGCGGGTTCAGGGAGGATCTTCTCTATAGGCTGGCCCAGGTGCCGCTCGCCGTCCCGCCGCTCTCCTCCCGCGCCGCCGACGTGCCGGGCCTAGCGAGGTTCTTCGCGCTGAGGGCCGGTTCGGCGGGCCTCGGGGACGAGGCCATAGCGTTCCTCGCGCGCCGCGACTATCCCGGCAACGTGAGGGAGCTAAAGAGCGTCGTCGAGCGGGCGGTCGCGCTTTCCTCCGGAGCGCCGATAGACGCGGCTCTCCTCGAGTCGCTCGACGCCATGGGCTGGTCGGCGCCGCCTGGAGGGCGCGGAGCGGCCTTTCCCCTGGACGAGCCGCTGCCTCTCAAGGAGGCGAAGCGGCGGATGGAGCTGGCCTATATAGAGCGCCAGATCGAGCTCGCGGGAGGCTCCATCGGCAAGGCGGCCGAGCGCCTGTCGGTACTGCCTAATAACCTGTCGCGCAGGCTGGGAGAGCTACGGGCCGAAGGCTCGGCCTAGGCCTCGGAGAGCGTTATCGCCGCCGATCCCATTCCCTCGGCGACGAGCGGCATCTCCTCGTACGAATCGAGGAAATCGACTATCGCGTCATAGCGCTCCCCGCTCGCTCGTCCCGCGACCCTATCGTAGAGGCCGTCCATATAGGCTAGCGCCGCGCGCCTGTCCCCGTCCGAGACGGCCTCGTCGCCTACGAACAGCTCCGCGAGGAAGGCCTTGGCCTCCGTCCGGTCGTACGTTGGCACGATGACCGAGAGCATGGCGAGGGCGGTCGGGATGCAGTTTACGCTATGCTGGCGCACGTACAGGATCGACTCGGTGATGGCGACGGCCCTCGCCCGGAGCTCGGCGATCTCGGCAGCGAAACGCCCGGCGTCGCCGCGCTCTCGAAGCAGCTCCTCGAGGCGCCGGTACGTATAGCAGACGACGAGCACGTGGAGGCTCGGGACGCAGAACAGGTGAGGGTCAACCGCGTAGATGAACGCGAGGCGCGGGCTGGGCGCGCGCCCGGGCCGACGCGTCGTCGACAGGCATCGGCCGTAAACGCCCGACGCGTCCACGTAGCACCGGTCAAGCCCGACGAGGAACCGCTCGATATCGGCGTCGAAGGATCGTCCTATGCGCCTCCGCAGGTAGCTCAGGGCGGATATCCAGAGCCTCACGAAGGTCAGGTACAGCCCGACCGTCTCGTAGCGGACCGGGATCGCCGCGTCCAGCGGGTGCTCGATGTTGCGGATCGGCGGCGCGGGGCGGAAGCGACCGCCGGGGCCCGCGTTCAGCCGCGCCCTATAGACGAACTGATCGAAGAAGAAGCGCTTCACCACGGTCCCCGCGAACCGGAGCACCGCGCCTACGAGGCGAGGCCTGGCGAGGACGGCTAGCACGAGGAACGCCGTCGAGCCGCGCAGGACGCCGGTTCCTTCCCGCTCGGTAGTATCCCCCATCAACGGGCCTCGAGCTCGCGGGCGTTGATGATGAGCATCTGGAGGCGGTTCTCTATGTTCGCGGCGCTGGTATCGGGGTCGTAGTCGAGCGAGAGCACCTGGATGCGCGGGAAGTCCTTCTTGATGCGCTTAATAAGCCCGCGGCCGGTAATGTGGTTAGGCAGGCAGCCGAAAGGCTGGACTATGACGAAGGAGTTGACGCCCTCGGTCGCGTGGTCGTATATCTCGCCGGGTATCATCCAGCCCTCGCCCGAGGTGTAGGCGTGGTGGACTATATGGTCGCTCTTCTTGGCCATCTCGTAGAGCGTGTGCTTCTTATGGAAGTACTTGCTCCTAGCGGCGATGCCGTTCACCTTGTCCAGGGCGCGCTGGACCACGATATCCGACACGTCGTTGAGCAGGGAATCGAAGGCGGGGTAGCGTACGAAGAAATCGCGACGCTCCGACTTGCGGCGCACGTAGTCCTTGCGGAACGCGTCTACCATGTACGGGAATACCACCTCCATGCCGTGGTCCTCGAGGTACTTCTCTATGAAGTTATTGGAGACCGGGTGGAAGTTGAGGAGGTACTCGCCTATTATGAAGACCCGCGGCCGCCTCACCGAGTCGTCGACGGCGATGGCCGATATCTCGTCCACGGCCTTCTCGAAGGCCTTGAGCGCGGCGCCGATGCCCGTCGCGAAGCCCTCGCAGATGGCGTCTATATGGCGCTCGTAGCAGGCCTCCGTCGTACCCTTCACGAGCTCGTACGGCCTGACCCTGCGGACTATCGCCTCGAGGGAGTCGAAGATGACTATGCCCCAGACCATCATGTACTCGAAGGTCGGGCCGAGCGTGACGCCGGGGTGCAGCTTCTCGTCCTTGGCCGTGGTTATGATGGGCACCATGGAGTAGCCGGCGTCGTCGAGGGCCTTTCGCGCTATCACCGGGTAATGGGACAGCCTGCAGTCGCAGGTTATCTTCCCGAGGCCAAGGACCACGTCCTCGGGCCTGTACAGCCCCTTCTCCATTACCGCCAGGAATTCCCCGATGTTTATCTGCGCCGGGTAGCAGACGTCGTTGTGCGTGAACTTCTTGGCGAGCTTGATGCCGTCCTTGTCGATCAGCGGCAAGGGCTCGGCGCGGAAGCCCTGCTTGGATATGATGGCCGAGGCCACCTTGCAGAACGAGCGGGACGCGTTAGGTATGAGGATAATCTTCTTCGAGTCGGCCGCCTTGTCGAAGCGGACGGGGAAGGGCTCTGGCAGGGGCCGCGCCTCGTCGACGGCCCCGGAGCGCTTGCGCGCGACCACCGTCTCGACGAACGACTTGACGCGGACGTTCAGGGGACCCGCGACGTCGCTCTCGTCCATCTTGATGACGAGGGGGCGCTTGCCCGATATCTTCGTCATGACGTCTATGATCTCGTCGGTGATGATGGCGTCGTGGCCGCATCCGAAGCTGACGATCTGCGCGAACTCGAGCCTCGAGTGGCGCGCGGTGAATATCGCGCCCGAGACCATGCGCACGTGGAAGTTGACTACGGCGTCCATCCTGACCTTGTCGAACTCGGTCTCGTGGATCTGGGGCAGCGAGTCTATGGTCAGCACCGGTATGCCCATGCGCGTGAAATAGCTGGACAGGTCGTGGCTGACGAGGCGGTCGCTATGGTAGGGCCTCGCGCCGAGCACGACGCCGAACAGGTCGTGCTCGTCGAGGAAGGCGAGCACCTCGGCGCCGCGCGTCTCGAGCCTGTGCTGGAAGAGGCGCATGGCGGCGTCCGCCTGATCGATGGCCTTTCGGGTCAGGCTCTTGGGGATGCCGAATTCCTTCTTCGCGAACTCGACGATCTGCAGGCGCTTGGCCCGCTCGTCGAACCAGGGGAAGTACGGCGTGAGGAAGGGCGTGTCGTGCTTCTCCTCGGGCTCGTCGGCGGCCCGGAGTATCATCGGGTAGCCCTTGAGCACCGAGCAGGTGAAGTCGGCCACGACGCTCTTGTTCTCGGAGGGCATGCGGCCCATGATCGGCATGAAGACGTAGTCCACCTTCTTGCCTATGAGGTCGAGGAGGTGGCCGTGGGCCAGCTTGGCGGGGAAGCAGACGGTATCGGAGGGGACGGAGCCGATGCCGCTCTCGTACAGCTTCCTCGAGCTCTCGGCGGACAGCTCCACGTCGAAGCCCAGGGACAGGAAGAACGTCCTCCAGAACGGCAGGCTGTTCCAGAACTCGAGCACGCGGGGGATGCCTATCCGTATGCCGCGCCTCGGAGCCAGTTCCTGCCGCGGGTAGTCGGCGAACAGGGCGGCCTCGCGCTCCTTGAAGAGGTCGGGCACCGACTCGCGCTTGCGGACGGCCTTGCGCGCCTTCTCCTTGACGGCCTCGTCGCTCGCGTCGCCCACGACCTCTCCGCGCTCGCAGCGGTTCCCGGTGACGAACGACTCCCCGTTGGAGAAGGTGATGATAGTGCGGTTGCAGTTGTTGGTGCAGAACTGGCAGACGCTGTTGGCCGTCTTCCTGTACGAGAACGACTCGACGGCGCCTAGGCCAATGAACTTGCTGGCGTAGTCGCCCCGGGCCCGTAGCTCCTCGACGCGCTTCTTCGTGAGGAGGGCGATGCCGATGGCGCCCATCTCGCCGGGATACGGCGACCGGATTATGGGCTTGTCGGTATACTGCTCCATCGCGCGCAGGACCGCGTCGTTCTTGAAGGTGCCGCCCTGCACGACTATCGAGTCGCCGAGCACGGCCAGGTTGCTCATCCGTATGACCTTGGTGAAGACGTTCTCGATTATGGAGCGGCAGAGGCCGGCCATGATGTCGTCCGGGGTCTTGCCGTTCTTCTGCTCGGTGATGATGCAGCTATTCATGAACACGGTGCAGCGCGAGCCGAGCGTCGACGGGGCCCCGGAGGCGAAGGCCATCCTAGAGATGTCCTCGACCTTGACGCCCAGGGAGGCGCCGAAGTTCTCGAGGAACGACCCGCAGCCGGCGGAGCAGGCCTCGTTGAGGGTTATGCCGGTGATGATGCCCTTGTGTATCTGTATGACCTTCATGTCCTGGCCGCCTATGTCCAGGATGAAGGTTACGTTCGGGGCGTACTTCATGGCGGCCTCGGCGTGGGCCACCGTCTCCACCGTGTGGTAGTCGGCGCCTAGCGCCTTCGCGAAGAGGAGCTCGCCGTATCCGGTGGTGCCGACGCCGAGCACGTCCAGGGAGACTCCCCTGGCCGCGTACTTCCGCTCGAGGGCCACGAGGGCGCCCTTTATGACCTCGAGGGGCTCGCCGTCGTTATGCAGGTAGGTCCTGTCCACTATATCGCCGCGCTCGTCCACGAGGGCGAACTTCGTCGTCGTCGAGCCCGCGTCGATGCCTAGGTACACGGGCAGGCTCGAGCCGGGGGGCAGGTCCGGCTCCGCGACGGACGGCATGGCGTGCCTCGCCTTGAAGGCCTCGCGCTCGGCCTCGTCCTTGAAGAACGCGACCGAGGTGGCGGCCTCGTCCTCCTCGGCGCCGCCCTTGTAGGCGTCGAGGAGCGCTACGGCCTTACCGACGTCGAATAGCCCGGCCTCGTCCTTGAACATCACGTCGAGGGACATGGCCGTGCCCCGGGCCACGATGGTCTCCGGCCGGTCCGGGCGTATGGCCTCGTGCCCCTCCAGATTCAGGCGCTCGGAGAACACGTCGACGAGGACGGTGTTGAAGGTCAGCGGTCCGCCCTCGAAGATGACGGGCGGCTTTATCTCCAGCCCCTGGGCCAGGCCGCCGATGGTCTGCTTGGCGACGGCGTGGAAGCTCGACAGGGCTATGTCCTCTCTCGAGACGCCCTGGTTGAGGAGGGGCTGTATGTCGGTCTTCGCGAAGACGCCGCAACGTCCCGAGATGTCGTAGATCTTCGTGCCCTTGGCGGCGAGGCCGTTGAGCTCCGAGACGGGTATCTTGAGGAGCGAGGCTATCTCGTCGAGGAACGCGCCGGTCCCGCCCGCGCAGATGCCGTTCATGCGCATATCGGAGGCTATGAGCCTGTCCGTGGCCTCGTCGAAGTAGAAGAAGACTATCTTAGCGTCCTGGCCGCCGAGCTCTATGGCGACGCGAGCCTCGCTGTAGAGTTCCTGGATGGCTATGGAGTTCGCGACCACTTCCTGAATGAAATGGGCCCCGATGAGCGACGCGAGTCGCTTCCCGCCCGACCCGCATACCGCGGCCCGCCTCGGGACGCCGGGGAAGGCCGCGTCTATCTCCGCGAGGACGGCCGAGAGCGTGGCCGCCTGCCTGGCGTTGTGGCGCAGGTAGCGATCGAACAGGGGCTCCTTCGTCTCGCCGTCCAGGACGATAGCCTTGACGGTCGTGGAACCGATATCGATTCCGATGAGTATAGATGTAGTCATACGCGTATTCGTTTCCTTAGGGGTGACGCGAAGGGTATCGCGGAAGTCCGGCCATGCCGGCAATAGAGATAGACACATGTAGCTATAGAACGTTGCGCGCTATCGGATATCACTTCTGTTTCTTCGCGAGGCCGACGGTCCGACGCACGAAGTTGAAGAACATCAGCACGACCTCGGCGGAGGCTACTATCTTATCCGATAGGGAGACGATGAGCGCCTCCTTGGATCTAGGCGGGTTGGCGATGTTGAACGGCCACATATGGCTGGAGATGATGTTGGCCTCGTGGTCGGTCAGGGGCGGGAAATGCCGCTTGGCGTTCTCCAGGGCTATGAACGGATGGGTCCAGCCGTGGTTAAGTATGTGTTCCTTCTCCCGCCAGTCGTGAAAATAGAGGTCGTGGAAAAGAGCCCCGCGAATCAGGGCCTTCTCGTCCGCTCCCCAGCGCCTGCCGATGCGGTAGGCCCGGTACGCCACGCGCATGGTATGGCTGTAGACCGAGTCGTTATGGTGTTGCGTCAGCTTCAGGCGCCCGAAGGCCTCCGTTTCGACTATTGGGGCGACGAGCGCGAGGAAAGCCTCATCCTTCAAGTAAGAATCGAGCATGATACATCCTATGATAGAGCCTGTGCGTATAATATACGGAGAACGCCGCGGAATTCCCGGGACTGGATCAATTTTTCCGCGAACGAGGCTATAAGGCACTCAGCGGTTAGGGGCGGGCCGAAGTTGAGAGGCCACTTATAGCGGAGTATGACGTCAAGCTCCGTCTTGCCTATACGCCCGATGTCCTTGTAGACGGCGTACACGATCCGCCATTGCTGGAAGAAGAAGTCTACTATGCGCTCCGCGGGCAGGTCGGTGTTGGAGTGGTAGGCCGAAAGGAGCACGCCCCTGGCCGCCTTGTCGCCGTCGAGGCCCAGTTTCTCGCAGAACGCGTAGCTGAGCTCCGCTATCCGCAGGTAATGGCGGAATATATCGGCGCTCTCCTCGGAACCGCGCCTCCACGCCGAGTAGCGCTCGTTATCTATGATGGTCGAGTACTTCCCGGGATCGAAGCCGAAGGCGCTGAAATCGTCGCCCTTAAAGAGGCTCTCGCAGACCGACTCGTCGAGCCGAGCGTACTCGGGGTCGGCGAATAGCTTAGCCAGGCGTTTCTTCTCGTTCATGATGCGGGGCCGATTGAACTGCAGGTCCTGCATCTCCTTGTCGGGCAGGCCGAACGACTCGCAGAGGCTGGCTATCCTCCGGCGCATGCGGGCGAACATCCAGCCGGACAGCGCGTAGTCGCCCGCGAGCACGAGGCCCAGTATTACGGCGAGCCAGGCCCTCAGGCTCCTAGGCATAGCCTCGATGAGCGTGATGGCGGCCGGTTGCATGACGAGGACGAGGAGCAGCACCAGGAAGAACCAGAATACCGTGTACTTGAGGCTGATGCGGCCGTGGAGGTTCATGAACTCGTCGGAATAATCCCAGATCCGGATCCCCAGGACCTTCTCCAGCGTGATATGGGCGGTATACTCGACTATGGTCGCGAGCACGGCGTAGAGCACGCACTGGAACCAGAACGGCAGGGGGGCGAACAGCAGCGTGAACGGGTAGATGATGAGGACGCCGGCCGCGTACGCTGGGCAGACGGGGCCCTGCAGGAACCCGCTGTTAATGAGGCCGCGTCCCGCGGTGGAGAGATAGATCATCTCCACGAGCCATCCCACGACGCCGAAAATATAGAAATAGAGCAGGAATCCGGCATAGAAATCGACGCCGACGAGAGAGAAGCTGGTATTGCTAAGGAAATTCGGCATATTGACTCCTGTTCAAAGGCGCATGGATACGGGCTGGGGAGCCGCTACCGCGGAAACGGCCGCGGCAGCCTCTACGATTGTTTCTTCTCGATCTTAGCCCAGGTATCGCGCAGGGATACCGATCGGTTGAACACGAGGGCGCCGGGCCTCGAATCGGCGTCGCAGCAGAAATAGCCGAGGCGCTCGAACTGGAACGAATCGCCCGGTTCGGCCGTCGCGAGGCTCGGCTCGGCGAAGGCCCCGCTCAGGACCTCCCGCGAGTCCGGGTTGACGGTCGCGACCCAGTCCACGCCCGCCGGCACGTCCATCGGCCGCTCGGCGGCGAACAGCTTATCGAACAGCCTGATCTCTACGGGCAGGGCCCGGGCGGCGGAGACCCAATGGATGGTGCCCTTGACCTTGCGGTTGTCCGGCGCGTTGCCCCCGCGGGTCGCCGGGTCGTACGAGCACCTGACCGCCGTGATCTCGCCCGTGGCGGGATCCTTGTCGAAGCCGGTGCACGTGACGATGTAGCCGTAGCGCAACCTCACCGAGTTGCCCGGGTAGAGCCTGAAGTACTTAGGGGGAGGGACCTCGGCGAAGTCGTCGCGCTCGATCCACAGCTCGCCCGAGAACGGGACCTTGCGAGTGCCGGCGGAGGCGTCCTCCGGGTTATTGACCGCCTCGAGCTCGTCTACGCTCCCCTCCGGCCAGTTCTCGATGACTAGCCGTAGGGGCTTCTGCACCGCCATCACGCGCGGCGCCCTCCTATTAAGGTCCTCGCGGAGGCAGTGCTCGAGGAGCTGTATGTCGACGAGGCTATCGGTCTTGGCTATGCCTATGCGCCCGAGGAAGTCCTGGATGGCTTCCGGCGTGTAGCCGCGCCGGCGCAAACCGGCTATCGTCGGCATGCGCGGGTCGTCCCAGCCCGAGACGACGCCGTCCTGCACCAGCCTGAGGAGCCAGCGCTTGCTCAGCACGGTATGGCTGATATTAAGGCGGGCGAATTCGATCTGCCGCGACGGGAAGACCCCGGTCTCGCGGATAAACCATTCGTAAAGCGGCCTGTGGATCTCGTACTCGAGGGAGCACAGCGAATGGGTGACGCCCTCTACGGCGTCGGATATGGCTTCCTGGAAGTCGTACATGGGGTAGATGCACCAGGCGTCGCCGGTGCGGTAATGCGGCTCGCGCTTGATCCGGTACATCACCGGGTCGCGCATCACGAGGTTGGGATGAGCCATGTCTATCTTGGCGCGCAGGGTCTTCTCGCCGTCGGCGAACTCGCCGGCCCTCATCCTGGCGAACAGGTCAAGGTTCTCCGCGACTGTCCTGTCGCGGTACGGGCTGTTGCGCCCCGGAGGCGTCAGGGTGATGTTGTTCTTATCGGGGACCGCGGTGCCCCGGTACTCGCGCGTCTCCTCCTCGCTCAGGTCGTCGACGTAGGCCACGCCCTTCTCGATAAGTTTGACGGCGTGCCCGTACATGAGCTCGTAGTAGTCGGAGGCGAAGAGCACGCGGTCGCGGCAGTCGAGGCCGAGCCATAGGGTATCGCGCTGTATCGCCTCGACGAAGGACATGTCCTCCTTGGCCGGGTTGGTGTCGTCGAAGCGGAGGTTGCAGGTGCCGCCGAAGTCCTTGGCGACGAAGTAGTCGATGCTGAAGGCCTTCGCGTGGCCTATATGCATCCAGCCGTTAGGCTCGGGAGGCAGCCTCGTCCTCACGTAGGAGAACCGCCCCGTCCGGAGGTCCTCCGCCACGGCCTCGCGTATGAAATCGGCGCCGTGGCCGCCGGTGCCTCCGGCCTCGGGCGTATCGCTATTCGTTACCTCGTCGTTCACGTCGGTCTCCTTGCTATCGCGCTTCAGGGGCGCGGTTATATTAGTATGCCGTGCGCCCGAGCCGACGGTCAAGGACGGACGCGATACCCGTAAGGCTCCAGGAGCTCTATAACGTTCCCCTCGCCGACGAAATGGCCGGCGCCCGCGAATAGGTAGACGGCGAGCCCGTCGTCCAGCATCGCGGCGAGCCGCCTCGCCCAATCGGCGTTCCTGCTCGCGAACAGCGAGTCGTTGAAGGCCCCGAGCGAGGGATCGAAGGCCTCGCTCCGCTCAGCGGAGCCGCGCACGGCCGCGGCGAGCGCGGCCCTGTCATCGTCCCTATAGGCCTCGTAGACCCAGGCGAGCGATCCCGGGCGGTCCCTGTACTCGCGTATGGAGTCGCGGAGGAGGACGAGCTGATCCGCTACGGGAGAGCCCGTGAGGAGGCGCAGCTGGAATTCGGCCGTCTCGAGGCCCTGGACCTCGACGCCGAGCCGGGCGGCCTCGGCGAGCAGCGCCGCGTCGACGCCCAGCCCCGGGTCGAGCCCGGCTGCGGCCGCCGCGTACTGGTCCAAGGCGCTGTACATGACCCAGGGCTCGAACGGCTCGAGCGCCGCGAAGATATCCGGGCCCATGAGCGATCTCGCCCACGCCGCCTCCTCGGGCGAGAGCATAGCCCCGACGGTAGCGCCGCCTGGTAACGCGGAGACGGCCATCCTCGAGAGGACGAGGCCCTGGACCTTCTCCATCTCGCCGGGGCTCAGTTCCGCGAGCACGATGTCCGACGCCTCCATGGCGGCGATAGTGCGCTCGTCCAAGGGGTACAGCTCGTCGGTACCAAGATGCAGGGTGCCCTGGACGTAGAGCGAGCCCCGCCCCCCCGGCGGCGAGTCCGGCTCGACCCTCCAAGCCATCCTGGCCGACGAGGAGCCGTCGGCCCCCGGGGCCGGAGCTACGCTCGCGCAGGACCCCGCGAGGACGAGCGTCGCCGCGAGCGCCGCTACGAGCGCGAAGGAGGTCGCGGCGCCCGGCGGCGTAGCGCGATACCGCGGGGGCGCAGGAGCGCGGGGGCCGGGATCGGCGCGACGGCTCACCGGCCCTCTTCAGCGGCGGCTAGGAGCGCGAGCACGGCCCGCTCGGCCCGTGCCAGGGCCTTCGCGGTCCCCAGCGCCGCGATGCTCTGGAACAAGGGGGGGCTGACTTTCGTGCCGGTGACCGCGACGCGGAGCGGCATGAGGAGGTCGCCCAGCTTGAGCCCTAGCTCCGCGGCCTTCTCGCGGAACGCCGACTCGCAGGCGTCGTGGTCCGACGGGTCAACGGCCCGCAGGAGGCCCACGGCCGCGGACAGGGCCCGGGCGGCGTCGGCCGCGTCGAGCTTCTTAGGCAGCATCTCGGCCGCCGGCGGCGTGGCCGGCTCGGCGAACAGGAAGCGCAGGGCGTCGGGAGCGTCCGTCAGGTACTTGAGCCGCTCCTTGACGAGGGGCGCCGCCGCGAGCAGGGCCGCCGCCTGGGCCTCGGTAGGCTCCGCCGCGACGAGCCCGGCCTCGGCCATGAACGGCGTTATGCGGGAAACCAGCTCGGCGTCGGAGAGCATCCTGATGTACTGCCCGTTGAACCACTCCAGCTTGACGTAATCGAACACCGCGGGAGCCTTGTTTATATGCTCCATCGTGAAGAGGCGGGCCAGGTCGTCCAGGGAGAAGATATCCCGGCCGTCCTCGTAGGAGCAGCCGAGCATGGCGACGTAGTTGATGAGGGCCGCCTCGAGGTAGCCTTTCTTGCGGAATTCGTCGACGGCGGTAGCGCCGTGCCGCTTCGACAGCTTATGCCCGTCCTCTCCCAGCACCATGGGAAGGTGGCATAGCTTCGGGGGCTCCCAGCCGAAGGCGTCGTACATGATGATGTGCAGGGGGGCGGACGGTATCCACTCCTGGGCTCGCATGACGTGCGTGATACCCATCAGGTGGTCGTCAACGACGTTGGCCAGGTGGTAGGTGGGGAAGCCGTCGCTCTTGAGGAGCACGGGGTCCGGGTTGACGTCGGCGTTCTTCCACTCGATGCGGCCGAGGAGTATGTCGTCGAAGGCGGTCACACCGTCCAGGGGTATCTTGAGCCTGATGACGTGGGGCTCCCCGGAAGCGGCGCGCTTCCCGGCCTCCGCCGGGTCCAGGGCCCGGCATGTCCTCGGGTAGCCGAAGCCGGAGGGGGACGCGGCGTCCGCGGAGGCGTCGTCGTCCGCCGCCTCGTCCTTCTTGGCCGCCTTATCCTCCGCGCAGAAGCAGTAGTAGGCCTTATCCATGTCGACGAGCCGCTGGGCGTGCTCGCGGTACAGCGCGAAGCGCTCCGACTGCACGTACGGCCCGGCGGGCCCACCGACGTCCGGGCCCTCATCCCAGTAGAACCCGAGCCACCTGAAGGTGTCGTAGAGATTCTTGACGTAGGCGTCCGAGGAGCGCGTCCTATCGGTGTCCTCGAGCCTCAGTATGAAGTCGCCTCCCACGGACTTGGCGAAGAGGTAATTAAACAGCGCCGTGCGGACGCTCCCGATATGCTGGAGCCCCGTCGGGGACGGGGCGTACCTAACTCGAGCCTTCATATGATTCTCCTAGATCGGGGATTATGCCGGGGACGAGTATACAGGCCGCCCGCGCCCATGATCAAGCGAGCCTAGGAATGCCCTATGGAGCCGGGCGCGATCTTCCGATACTATATAGGATATGAAAGCGTCCAGACTCGCGATCGCGGCGATCGCAATAGCCCTTTCCGCCGCGCTGCCACTCTTCGCGCAAGACCAGGAAGGCGACGGCGCCGTCTTCGCGCCCTACCCGTCCCGCATCCGCGCCGGCGTCCGAGGCCGAGAGGTAGTGCTTTCATGGGAGGATAGCCCCGACGTGAGCGCGGGCTACGCCGTATACCGCCACTCTAGCTTCCCGGACGCCGCCAATTTCGACGCCGCGATACTCCTAGGCTACGCCGACACCGGCGTAGCCGGTTTCGTCTACGCCCCCGTCGACGAGAAGCCCTATTATTACTTCGTCCTAGGGCGGGTTCCCGCATCCGACATCGAAGGCGATCCGGAGTACCGTCTATTCATCCCCCTGCGCAACGTCATCATCGAGCCGCTCGCGGTCTCCCTGACGGCGGCCGCGGTAGCTCCCGCCGCCGCGAAGGCCGCCAAGCCGAGGCTCTCCGGGATCCTCGCCAGGAACGACGGAGACGCCATCGTAGTCTCGATAGACGCGTACGGGGACGTAGGCAGGCTCGTCGTATACCGCGGGACGGCCCCTATACGCAACGCCTCGTCGCTGCTCGACGCCGCGCTCGCGGCGATAATCGAGCCGGATTCCGGCCCCCATCGCGACTATCCGGTACCCGGGCTCGACTACTACTACGCCGTCGTACCGGAGAGGGATCTCGTCGGCGGCAAGGTCGGCATAGAAGCGGGAGTCAACGCCACCGCGACGCCGGCCTCTATCCCCGCCGGCGCCTTCCGAGTGGGCCTGCCCACCTCGGGGATGACCTCGAGGAGCATGCCGCTGCCCTACCTCGTCCTGACCAAGGGCTTCGACGACGCCAAGCCGGTCGGCATAGAAGACCCCACGCCGCGCGCGCGCGTCCTATCGGCCGAGACCGAGAAGGCCATAGCGACGCTGTCGTCCGCGCTCGGATCTACTAGGAAGGCCGAGCGGCCCCGCATCACCATCTTCCCGGAGGATCTTCAATCCGGCGGAGGAGGCGAGGAATACGCCCTCCGCTCCATAGTCTCGGGCTATTTCGCGAAGGGAGCCTACGCGGAGGCCGCCAGGCAGTTCACCCTCTACCTATCGTTGCCGAGATCGGCCGCCAACGCGGCCCGCGCCCGGTTCTATAGGGGACAGGCCCAGGCTATGGCCGGCGCCTACCGGGAGGGCTTCTTCGACCTCCTGCAGGCGCAGGAGGCCTATTACCTCGAGGCGTCGGCCTGGATCGACTACATCCTCGAGGAGCTCCGCCGGGGCTAGCCCTCAGAACCCGAAGCGATACTCGATGGCGTGCCTATAGACGCTTCCCGGAAGCAGCACGCACGAGGGGAAGTCGGGCCTATTGGGACTGTCGGGGAAGTATTCCGCCTCGAGGCAGAAGCCGGCGTGCTTGTCGTATACGGAGCCTCTCTTGCCGCGGTAATCCGCGAGGAAATTGCCCGAATAGAACTGCATCCCCGGCATATCGGTATAGGCCTCGAGCGTGCGGCCGCTCTCCGGCTCCACCACGCGCGCGGCCCGCCTAAGCGTCGTCCCGTTCCACCCGTCTATGACGAAGCAATGGTCGTAGCCGCCGGCCGCCTCTATATCGGCGCCGACGGCCTTGCGGGCCCTGAAATCGAACGGCGTGCCGGCCACCGGGGCCGGGGCCCCGGGCACGGGAATAAGGTCCGGGCCGACGGCGACGTAGGCGGACGAGGCAAGCTCCAGCTCGTGCCCCAGGATCGTGCCGTCGCCCTCTCCCCTGAGGTTGAAGTACGCGTGGTTGGTGATGTTCACGGGGGTCGCGGCGTCGGTACGCGCCTCGTAGCGTATGGCCAGCGTGCAATCCGCTCGGAGTGAGAACTCGGCTACGACGTCGAGCCGCCCCGGGAAGCCTTGGTCGCCGTCGGGGCTGGACAGCTCCATGCGCACCGTCGGATCGCCCCCGTCGCTCCCCGCCTCGGCCTTCCAGCACTGCCTATCGAAGCCCTTGAGCCCCCCGTGCAGGGAATTCTTGCCGTTGTTGGCCGCGAGCCTATACTCCTTGCCGCCCAGGGCGAAGCGCGCCCCTCCTATGCGGTTGGCGTAGCGGCCGACGGTAGAGCCGAAATACGGGTGCCTGGCCGAGTATCCGGCCAGGGTCGACGAGCCGAGGAGCACGTCCAGTACGGCGCCCTTGCCCGTAGGCACCGCCGCCGACGTTATTATCGCGCCGTACTCCGAGACGCAGACGCGCATCGAGCCGTTATCGAGCGCGAACAGCCGCGGCTCGGAGCCGTCGGACATGACGCCGAAACCGATCGACCTTACCGTAGTTCCCTTCATTTAGACGCTCCGTTCCTGGCCGGTACTCCGTAGTACGCCATGAGGATCAGCTCGAATATCCGGCGCGGCAGAGCGCGCCGTAACGCCATGGCCAAGCGCTGCCCCCAGGGGCCCACCGAGTACCTGGCCCTCAGGCGCCTCGCGTCGAGGAGCTTGAGCGCGAGGCGGGCCACGATGACGGGATCTGAGCCTTCCCGCTCGCTCCTCTCCATGCCTCCGATCGCCCGGCGGCCGGCCTCCGAGTACGGGCCGCCCTCGGCGAGGCCGAAGACCTCGCGAGCCGCCGTGAATCCCGTCCTGAAATCGCCGGGCTCGATCAGGGCGACGCGCACGGCGCCGCCTACCTCCATGCGCAGCGAGTCGACGAAGCCTTCAAGGGCGAATTTGCTCGCGGCGTAATAGGCCTGGAACGGCACGCCTACGAGGCCCGCCATCGAGCCGAGGACCAGCACGGTCCCTCCGTTGACCCGCATCGACGGCAGGACGGCGCGGACCGCGCGCGCGACGCCGAGGAAGTTGACGTCCATCTGGCGGGCGGCCTCGACGATGGGAACCTCCTCGACCGCGCCCGCGATGCCAATCCCCGCGCAGCACAGGAGCGCGTCTATCCGGCCGTCCTTGGCCAGCACGTAATCGACGACGCTCGTGACCGAATCGTCGTCCGTCGCGTCCATCCTGACGAGCTCGAAGAATTCGTCGGCCCGGCGGTTCTTCTCGTCGGGGCGCCGGCTCGTGCCGTAGACGACGAAGCCTTTCTTGGCTAGATGGGTGGCGCACGCGTTGCCGAGCCCGCTGGACGCCCCCGTCACGATCACTACGCGCTTGCGCTTATCGTTCATGCGCCGCCCGTCCGCCCATCGCCGCTACCACGACGTCCGCGATACGCTCGGGCGTCATGCGCTCGGTATTGATGAGCAGGTCGGCGAAGTCGTAGCGGTCGTTGTCGATGCCGTAGATCGAGAGGTATCGCTCGCGGTCTATCTCGTCGCGACGTTTCGTGAAGGCCAGCACCTCGGCGCTCTCGCCGCCTTCACGCCTCCTGATGCGCTCCGCCCGCACCTCGCTCGAGGCGTGCAGGTAGACGCGCAGGTCGGCGTCCCTGACGAGCCAGATCGACAGCCGGGAGCCTATGACGCAGTCTCCCTCGTGGGCCATGGCGACCTGGCGCTCGTCCAGGGTCCTGTCGTAGGACGAGTCGGCGCTGGCCATCTCGAGGAGCTTGACGAAGGGTACGCCCATCTCGTCCGCCATGGTATGGAAGGTATAGTTGACGAGCCTCCGCCCTAGCCTCTCGGCGACGAGCCTCGAGACGGTCGAGTTGCCGCAGCCGCTCTTCCCCGAGATGGCGATGATCGAGGCCTTCCCGCCTTGTACGTCCTCTACGCTCATTCTACGTTCCTCGCCTGTTCCCGGATATTCTCTACCGCGTCCTTCATCCGTATCACCGCGTCGGATACGCGCGCGTCGGCGCTCTTCGAGCCTATGGTATTGGCCTCGCGGTTCATCTCCTGGCATATGAAGTCCAGCTTCTTCCCGCATACGGGCTCGGCCATGGCCTTCCTGAAGGCGGCAATGTGGGAGCGTAGCCTGACTATCTCCTCGTTGATCGTGTGCTTGGCGAGGTAGGAGGCCAGCTCCCCCAGGACGCGGGCCTCGTCGACCAGGTCGCCCATGACCTCCTCGAAGCGCGCGCGGAGGTTAGCGCGGATAGACGCCTCGATATCGGGAGTCGCCGCCTCTATCACGTCGAGCGCCGCCTCCAGCTGCGCCAGCTTCTCGTCGAGATCGGCCTTCGTGGAGGCCCCTTCCCACTCCCGCTCGGCGTCGAACGCGTCCAGGCACGAGGACAGGGCGGGCTCGAGCGCGGCCCAGAGCGCGTCGGCGTCGACGGTGCGCTCGTAGCCGAGCATGCCGTCTATGCCTAGTATATGGGACAAGCGCACGGGCTCGTCGATGCCGGCGGCGGCGGCGAGCCGCCTAATCGCGTCCGCCACGGCCTTGGCGCTCGAGGCGTCGACGACTACCTCGGTGGGCATATCCCCGCCAAGGACCCGGATGGATAGGTCAGCCTTGCCCCTGGCGACGCGGGACTCTACGAGATCTCGTATCCTGCGCTCGACGGGCCCGAGATAGCCAGGCATCTGCGCGGACAGCTCGAAGAAGCGGTTGTTCCACGCCTTGATGACGATAGAAGCCTTGAGGCTAGGCGTATCGAGTCGTACGGCCCCGTAGCCGGTCATGCTTTTCATACAGTTCCTTTCGATCCCTCGTAATCGTGCGACCCGTGCGACCCGTGCGACCCGGGCGAGCGAGGAGCGACCGCCGAGCCGCGCGAGCCAGGAGCGCCGAGCGAGGCCGCCCCGCGGGCCGCGTCGAAGAGGGCGCGGCCTAGCTTCCAGTTATCCCCCGCCCCCATGGTGACGAAGAGGTCCCCGGAGCGTAGCTCCGCCCGAAGGGCGGGCAGGGCGTCGAGCGGCTCCTCGAAGTACAGGGCGTCGGCTCCCATCTCCAGGGCGCGCTCGTACAGCACCTTCCCGGTCATGCCGGGGTCGGGGGCTTCCCGGGCCGAAGGGTATATCTTATGCAGTACGACGAGGTCGGCGTCCGTGAACGAGCCGGCGAAATCGTCGAGGAGGGCCCTCGTCCTGGAGCAGGTGTGGGACATGAAGCTGACCACGAGGCGTCGCTCCGGGTAGAATTCCCTGAGCCCCGCTAGCGTCGAGCGTACGGCCGTCGGATGGTGTCCGTAATCGTCCATGAACAGCGTACCGGCCGCCTCGCCGAGCACCTCGGAGCGCCTTCGCGAGCCGGAGAACGCCTCGAGCGCGGCCGCCATCGCCTCGAGCTCGCCCGGGCCGAGGCGCCGCCCGCCTTCCCTATCGGCGACCACGGTCGCGCAGAGGGCTATGGCCGCCGCCGCGTCGAGGGCGAGGTGCCTACCCGGCACGCGTACCCGCCATTCGGCGTCCAGGCCGCGCAGGCGGAAGATCCCGCGCTCTCCGCGCGCCTCGTAGCCTTCCAGGCCGAACTCGCCATCGGCCCGGAAGCCGTAGGGCACGCCCCGCAGGTCGGGCCGGGCCTTCCTCGCGCGGTTCAAGGCGTCTACAGCGCCTGGGTCGTCGGCGCAATAGACGACCGCCCCGCCGGGGGGCAGGGTCGAGATATACTCGACGAAGGCCGCGACTATCGACTCGTAATCGGGATAGTAATCCTGATGGTCGGGCTCGACGCTCGTCAGTATGAGACGCCTTGGCTTGAAGGCGAGGAAGTGCCGCCTGTACTCGCAGGTCTCCGCTATCAAGAGCTCGTCCCCGAGCGTCAGGGTCGAGCGCCCCCCGAAGGCGCCTACCGCGCTACCTACGAGCACGGCCGCGGGGAGCCCGAGCGCGCGGGCCAGGACGCCGGCGATAGCCGTGGTCGTCGTCTTCCCGTGGACCCCGCAGACGCCGCTCGAGTCGCGGGCCGCCGATAGGTCGCCGAGGGCCTGCGGGTACGTCATCACGGGAATGCCGAGCTCTATCGCGCGGACTAGCTCGGGATGGGCGTCGGGCCGGTACGCCGCCGAGTGTATGACGAGGTCGACGCCGCCGTCGACGTTATCGGCCCCGAACGGACGGACGGGCACTCCTATCGCGGCGAGGACCTCGTCGGTATAGAAGACGTCCTCGACGTCGGAACCGGAGACGCTGGCCCCGGCCCCTACGAGCAGCTCGGCGAGGGCGCAGACGCCCGTTCCCTTAGCGCCGACGAGATGGATGCGGACCCCCGCGAGACGTACGGGCAATGATGCTGGCATGACGAACATACTAGCTTAAAGAGCCTCGCGATGCAACGAAGTCCATCGGGGACGGCGCGGCGCGCCCTATTCGTGGACGGAGAGCAGTATCTCCGTCTTCCACGTCTCGTCGGCGGCTAGGGTAATAGGCCATACGAGCAGGGTGGCGAGGCCCTGCGCTCCGCCGGCCCCTATGGACGCCGAGCTGACCGTGGCCGGGGCGGACGTCTGGATGGAGACCGCCTTGAGGGCGCCCTGGGTCTTGATGGACACCTTGCCGGCGGTGCCCAGGGAATAGCCCCGCACCGAGGAGAGGGCGCCCGGCTCGACGGAGGCGGCGTCGGCGACGATGGACTCGAGCGCGTCCAACCCGAGGGAGGTATTGAGCTCCACCCCTAGCCAGAGGGAGGCCTCGGCGTCGGAACGGTTCTGGACGCTATAGGCGACGCGTACGACCTTCTTGTTGAACGAGTAGCGCTTCGTGATCGCTATGGATCGCTTGGCGCCGCCGAGGCCGACGACGCCGTCCTTGGAGAACGACAACGACGGCCTATCGCCGTCCACTACGGTCTCTTCGTATAGATGCCGCGAGAACGGCCCTATGTCCCCGGTCCACGGCGATACGGCCCGGTCCGCGCCCGGATCCTCGGCGTACAGCCTGTCCACGAAGCAGGACTTCCTCGCCTCGTCGCCCTCGGGCTCGGGCACGAAGACGTCGCATAGGTTGCGCCTTGCCTTGAGCACGTCGAGCTCGACGAGCACGGCTCCCTTGGGGTGTACGTAGGCGTTCATGTCGGAGCCCTGGTAGATGTATTCCTTGGCGCCGTCGAAGTCTATATCGGCCTTGACGATACCGGGGACGAAGGCTCCCTTCTGCCTCGTCGTCATCTCGGCGTCGATGAGGGAACGGTACGCCGCCTCGCGTATGGCCGGGTCGTCGATGCCGCCGCCGGGGGACATCCAGTACGCGTCCCCGCATTGGCCCTTCCACAGGTCCTCCACGGCCGTCTTCTTCCTGGACTTATCGCCCCGTAGCTGGCCGATGAGCAGGTGAACGTAGTACATCCTGGAATACAGCGCCGAGGAGCTAGCGTACCGGATTATCGAGCGCCTGAGGCTGCCGCACACGTAGCTGGCCCCCTCCGCGGCGCTGGCGCGCATGAAGCGCTCGGCTGCGGATCCGGGGAAATAGAGCTTCGCGGTCACCCGCTTCGATTTCAGGTAGCGCGAGGGGGTCGTAGTCTCGGATTCCAGGGAATTCTTCCTGAACCACGCGAAGGTCTTTTCCATGTACAGGTCCGGAGACTCGAGGCCTGACTCCTCCCACAGGGAGCGTACCCTCTCCCCCGCTACCATCAAGACCGACAAGGGGCCGGAGCCGACGGATTCGGCCGCCTCAATAAGCCCAAGGGGCCTATCGAAGCTCGTCGCGCAATCGGTCACGGGCAGCACGGTCAGGCAGCGCCCCTGATCCTCGGTGACTACGGGGAAAGGCTCTATATCGTCGCGGCCGAGGGCGTCCTTGAATTGCCTATCGGATAGGAAGGTATAGTCCATCCCGGAGGCCTGGAGAGTCGCGGCGAGCCACGGCTCCCAGGCGTACTCGGATAGCCAGCATCCCCGCGGACGCTTCCCGAAGTTCTTTCGCAGGTAGGTCGTCATCATCTCGATCTGGCCGAGACGGTCGGAATTCGGTATTAACGGCAGGATGGGCGCGTAGAAGCCTCCCCCGAGCAACTCGATCTGGCGCCTCGCCGACATCTCCTCGAGCAGCATCAGGTATTCCGGATGCCTGGCCTCGAAGCGCTTGAGCAGGCTGCCCGAATAGTAGAGCACCGCCTGAATTTCTGGGAAACGGTTCAGAGTAGATAGAAAAGGCCTGTAGCACGACTGGTACGTCTTCTCGAACTCGAGCTCGTCGAGTCCTTCCGGGAGATGATTGTACGTTCCTAGTATGAGGTGCGTCTTAAGCATTCCCGAACATCCTTTATTATCATGAAAGAGGATTATAGCTCAGTTCGAATCGGCGCGAAAGCTTAAAAGACTCGCGGAGCGCGGGCCTAGCCTGAAAACTTGACGAAAAAGCTCGCGTCTATGCCTGCGAACGCCAAGGCCATCAGCCCGGTGGAGATGAACCGTATGGGAGTCCCCCTGAACGGCGCTGGCACGGGCTCTAGATCGAGCCTGTCCATGATGTCGTCCAGGAACCTCGTCGCGGCCAGATAGCCGAGCGCGGCTGAGGCGCCGCCGCCGAGCATGAGCCAGATCGACGAGAAGTTGCCTCCCGCCATGATGGCGATCGCGTACAATACCAGCGTCGACTGCAGGGTCCCGTCGTCTATCCTCAGCGGATTCGCCTTGCCGGTAACGGCCCCTATCGCGCGCGCGGCGAGGCCCGCTCCCAGGAGGAGGAGGATCAAGACGACGGGCGCGAAGGATTCCAGGCCCCAAGGAGTCAGGACGTAGCGGAATACGAGCCCGGCCACGGTGCCGCCCACCGAAGCGGCTACCATGAACGCCATGACGGACGGTAGCGACGCCGATCGGATGCCTCTACGGGACGGGATGAGGCCCCACTGGAACAGGACGTTGCCGCCGAGGGCGAAGTAGAAAGCCAAGCCTATGACGCTCATCGTTCCGAGCCTTTCGCGGCCGCCATCGCGGCCTTGAACGCCGCGGCGGCCAATCCTATGAGTATGAAGGCGCCGGCCGGTTGAGCCGCGATCGGCAGCAGTGAGGCCGAAGCGGGACCGGACGCGGAATTGACCGAAATGCTCCCCGCGGCCAGGAATTCGCGGACGGCGCCCGCGAGTATCACGACTACCGAGTACCCGAGGCCTCGCAGGATGTTCTCGATACTGCGTTCCCTCTCGGCGACGCTCTCCGGTAGCAGGCAGGCCCTCAGGACGGGTACGGTACAGACGGTCAGGAAAAGCCTGGAGTAGGCCGTCTCGAAGAGGAACGGGTCGATGAGCCTTAAGACGGTAGCCGATAGCGAGGCGGCGACCGCGGCGCCGAACAGCGATATGCCCAGGACCCTCGCCGGGCCGAACCTGAGGGGCAGCAGTAGCGAGAGCGCCGCGGCTGTACTATGGACGACGAGGAAGGCCACGCCGAGGACTAATCCCGAGGACAGGCTGTTGGAGAATACGAGGAGGGGGGCTAGGCCCGCGATCGCCGTCCAGGCTTCCCTGGCTCCGCCTTTATCGTCTATCGCCATCTTCGCCCTCCGTCCTCTGCCGTTCGAGCCTCGTAATGGTCTCCAGCGCGTCGCCGACTATCGGCTCTAGCGAGGCGTCGAGGGGGGTCGAGTCCTGCCCGGCGCCGCTCTTGCCTGACCGCGCGAACAGCGCGCCTAGGCGCCTCGTTCGCGCCAGGGAATTCGTCCCGCCTAGAGCGTGCACCCGGAGCACCGAGCCGTCTCCGTCGACTTCGGCTATAGCGCGGTACTCGCCGTCCGGAAGCCTCAGGGACACGAGGTACGCGGCCTCGCCCTTCTTGGGCACGGCGCGTCCAAGCACGGCGCCCTCCCTGAGCGTGGTCCAGGCGGAGCGCCTGGAAATAGGGCCTATCGTGGTATCGACGAGCCGGGATAGGAAGAACGCCGATTGGCCCGACGAGTACGCGGAGGCGAATCCCGCCAGGATCGCAGCGACGCCTAGGCCTGCGATAACGATCCAAAGCGACGAGTCGAATTTTCGGCCGTTGCTCATGAAGAACGCCTCCTAGCGCGAGCGGCGGTCATCCCCGAGGCGCTTTTCTCTATGAACGGCGTGACTACGTTCATGACGAGGACCGAGTACGCCGCGCCCTCGGAATAAGCCCCCCAGCGCCTGAAGACGAAGCATAAGGCCCCTATGGCCGCGCCGTATACGAGCGCGGAGCGCCTGCGTACGGGGGAGCTGACCGGGTCGGCCGCCATATAGAACGCGACGAGCAGGACGCTCCCGCCCCCGAGCGAGAACAGGGCGTCGCCGTTCAGGAACGCCTCTCCCGGGAGGCCCGTGCCTAGGACGCGGGCCAGGATCGCGAATACCGATACCATCGCGATCGGGGCCACGGGCTTTATCAATCGCAGGCCCACGAGCACTAGCGACCCGACGAGCACGGCGATCAAGGCGCTCTCTCCGAGAGCCCCCGGCTTCAGCCCGATGGCTAGGTCGATATAGCCGTCGGGAAGCCTGGCGCCGAGCCTTGAGAAGACCGAATCGTTCAAGAATCCGGTGACGGCGGAATCGAAGCTCGACAGGGGATACGAGGCTCCCCGGAGCGAATCCATGATCCTGACGTCCAGGCCGCCCGCGAGGCCCTTGGCGAAGGTAAGGGGGGTAGCGGCGCTGACCCCGTCGACGCCCGCGACGATGCGCGGGAGCACGTACTCCCTCATGGCGACGGGCCAGTTGGCGTAGGCGAAGGCTATGCCGGCGAGCGCCGGGTTCATCCAGTTAGCCCCTAGTCCGCCGAAGGCCGCCTTCACGACGAGGACCGCGAAGGCCGCCGACAGCGCGGGTACGTATAAGGGAACCCCCGGAGGCATCGCGGTAGCGATGAGGAGCCCCGTCAAGGCGGCGCTACCGTCGCCTAGCGTCCAGCGGCGGGAGATGCCGGAGGCGACGGCCTCCGAGGCCAGGGCCGAGGCTACCGAGACGAGCCATACCAAGGCGGCCGACCGGCCGTAAAGCACTATAGACCAAGCGACGACCGGCGCGAGCGTGATGGAGCATATCCACGCCGCCTTGGCGCTCGTCTTCCAGTCGTGGATATAGGGAGGATAGCGAAGGGAGGCGCTAGCGTCGCGGCTCATCGGAGCGCCTCGCTGGCACGGGCGGCGCGGAAATCCCTGACGAGGGGAATCCTGGAACGGCACGCGTAGGCGCAGGCCCCGCACGAAGTGCAGCGGTCGAGGCCTGCTGCGATGGCCGCCTCGCCCCTCCCCGCGCGCAGGAGCTTAAGCATGGAGTAAGGGTCCAGGCCTTCCGGGCAAACGGCTACGCAGTCGCCGCACCTGACGCAGGGGCGCTCCGGAGCGGGCTTCGTCTCCTCCGACGTCAGGGCAAGCACGGCCTGCGTCGTCCTGGTAACCGACGCGTCCAGGTCGGCGACGGCCCTCCCCCTGAACGGCCCGCCTAGCACTATGGCGTCGGGGCGCCCGACGAGGCCTCCGCACTCCTCTATCAGGTCGCCGATAGGCGCGCCTATACGGGCCTTGAGGATAGCCGGCGACTTGATCGCCCCGCCCCCGACGTATACGTACTGCTCGATATGCGGCTTGTTGGCGACGACCGCGTCGTGCAGCGCGACTAAGGTGCTCGGTTCGAGGATGAAAAGCGCGGACTGGTCGACGATCTCGAGCGACTCCGCGATCTGGCGGGGCATATCCTGCGGGTGCCGCCGCGAGAAGCTCATTATCGACATTTCGAGCTCCGAGGCCTCGATTATTCCTTTAAGGCGGCCTTCGATTTCCGGGGAGAGACGCGCGTCCACGGCCAGCACTATCCTAGCGGGACGAGCCACCCTGGCGGCTATGGCGCATCCGTCGATGACGTCCTCGGGCCGGATCGATAGCAGCTCCTCCTCCGTCCTCCGGTAGGGATCCATCTCCAAGGCGTTGACTACCAGGACGAACCCCGGTCTAGAGGACCGTTCCGACAGTATCTCGCTAAGCGGCTCGCCGCTCGAGACTCTGACTATGCCCTTCTCCTGGACGATATGGGCGATGTCGGCCTTATTAAGGGACTTCCAGAGGTACCGCTCGGGCTTCTTGCCGAGCACGCTGAACGAGCCTTCGAGGGATACGAGGATGGAATTGGACTCGTACCCTTCCGGGGTGACGGTCGCCCTGATCCGCCGGACGATGCCAGGGATGGGCGAATGCACGTTGGTAGAGCCCGGGCCGGCCGAACGGGCCAGGAGCTGGCCTTCCATGACCTCCTGGCCGACGCTGACCACGGGGAAGGGCTCGACGCTCAGGCTCGTCTCCCTGAGGACGACGACCGCGTTCATGGGCAGGAACGCGTTCTCGATAGGTCCCGACTTGAAGGGGACTCGGTGATCGACGGATACGCCTCCACCCTTGAATCCTCGAGCTTTTATCATGCGTCCTACCCGATCTATCCGGCCGCGTCGACCATCAGTACGTGATTACGGCCCGCTGAAGCGAGCCAGAGCGCTCTACCGCGCATTCGACCGGCGCGCGGGCGGAGCCTCGCGACGGTCGGGCTATTATATAGAAAAAGGGCACCACCGTATCAAGGCCGACCGGGCGTCGGCCTTGATACGGCGCCTAGAATACCGGCCCTGGCCTCGGCGAGGCAAGGACCGATAACGCCGTCTCGTAGCCCTCGATCGGCTCCGAGCCTGTTTCCGGCGCTCCGCCGACCGCGTCGTCGCCCGGGGATCGCCTCAATCGGCCGGATTCCTCGACGTAGCGGTACGCCGGCGCGTACGACGACTCGCCCCAGCTCGCGTCGCCTATGCGCCCGAAGGTAATGGCCGCCTGGAACGCCTTATGCTCCCTTAGCATCGTCGAGGCGTCGTAGTCCGGGCGGCTACGTTCCCGCTCTATCCTGTGGGAAGCCGCGGTACGAGCGCCAGTCCTGGTCGGCCCCGTCAGTCCCTTCAACCCGGTCGGCTCGGGCGAAACGGCGAAGACGGCGATTATGAGGGCGGAGGGAAGCGCTATCGCCCGGGCTATCCCGCGAGCGTTCATCGAGTACGCCGCCGTCGTCAAGGGCCGGAAGACCGGCGGTTCGTGCAGTCGCCTACGGATTACGGCTCCCTCGACTCGCGGTATCAGGAGCGCCACGGCCATGAGCGAGCCGAGAGAAAGCGCCGCGGCCGGCAGCGCGCCCGGATCCAGCGCGAGGAGCGATACTGCGGCGACCGCGTAAGGCCAGAGCTCGCGAGGCAGGCGTTTCCTGTCGCCGGACCTGGCTATAGGATACGCGATCATGACGGCGGCCTCGAGCGCCACGAAAAGGAGAGCGGAGGCGAGCGTTGAGAGGTATAGGAGCGGAGACAGGGATAGCGATAGCAGCGCCCTAGCTAAGCGGCGGCGGCCGGGCCTGCGCCATAGGAGCCATATCGCCCAGGCGAGCGCCGGGAGCCAGATATAGTCGGTAGATCCGCGCTCTCCGGCTCGGTCCCAGGCCCATGCGCACCCGATGGACGACAGGGCGAGGGAAGCGGCCTCGTCGCGCGCCGGGCTCGGCCTAGGGAGGTAGACGACCCTCCAGATCGAGCCGGCCGGGCCTCCGGTCGTGAAGCGGCCTTCAAGCTCGTCGAGCAGCGGAGTCCGTCGCGGGTCGCCCGCGGGGCTCCTGGCGGCGGCGTCGCTGAAAGGCACGGGGCCGACGCGGGAGAAGTCGCTGAGCGGGACGGGCGTCGTGCTGGCGCCTATGGCGTCGCCTATACCGAAGTCCTCGAGGGCCCTCAGGACCTCGGCCTCGGGGACCGTCGAGGGGAACGCGATGAGCCTCGGCCCGCGCGAGGGGCCGAGCCCCGATACGAGCGAGAGTCCGACGACGGCGACGCATAGGACGGCAGAGCCGATCGCCAATAAGGAAGGATAGCGATGCAAGCCTCTCACGCCGCTATAAGGTGCTCACGGCCAGAGCGATAAAGAATCCCATGAGGCTTCCGGCGACGACTTGCGGGAAGGTATGCCCGTGTATCTCCTTTACCGTCTTGAACGGGATGTGGAAACGCTTCGATATTCTCATTCCAAGCGAGTTGAGGGCCTTGGCCTGCATCCCCGCGGCCCGCCTTACGCCCATCGCGTCCCTGATCACTACGAGGGCGAAAAAGAACGACAACGCGAAGACGTCCGACGATAGTCCGCTCGAGAACCCGATGGAGGTCGTGATCGATATGACGAGCGCGCTATGGCTGGAGGGCATCCCGCCGGTCTTCCATAGCAGCGTGGAGAATATCTCTCGTATACCGGCCTTGCGGTTGGTCAGCAGCACGATCAGGGCCTTCGCGAATTGCGCCATGAAAAGGCTCATCGCCGCGGACAAGAATACGTCGTTACGTAAAATAGCGGCGAGAGCGAGCGCTCTGTGTTGTTCCATTATAGGAATTTCTGTTATTATAGCGTTTCTTGTCAAGCCGTATTCGATCCTTCGCCGCCGCGAGCGCGAGCGTATCACGGGAGCGCGCATCGATGCCGTATAGCACCAGGGAATTCACCATAGGGCCGAACGACTCGGGCAGGAGGATAGACCGCATCCTCAGGGTCCTATTAGCCGAGACGACGCTCTCGGGAGTCTATAGGCTGCTTCGCGACGGTTCCGTGCGGGTATCGGGCAAGCGGGTAGACGGCTCGTATAGGACGAAGGCAGGGGACGTCCTAGAGATACGCGTGGACGATTCCTCTTTCTCCGGCGCGACGGCCGTCAGAAAGAGCGGCTCGGCCGGCCTATTCAGGTCGATCATCATTCTTGAGACCGAGGACATAGCCATAGTGAATAAGCCCCGCGGCATGCTGACTCACGGCGAGGGCGGCGTAGACGAGGCGGCGAGAGCCTATTACTCCGACAGGTCCGCGGCGGCGCTGGCTTTCTCGCCCGCCCCGCTGCATAGGCTCGACAGGAACACCTCGGGCGCCTTGGCCGTCTCCGCTAGCCTCGCCGGGGCCGTAGCGTTCAGCGCTGCGCTGCGCGACGGACTAGTCGGGAAGACCTACCTAGCCTTGCTATCGGGCGACATGCCCCGCGAGGAAGACTGGATCGACGAGCTCGGCCGCGATACGGACGCGAGGATCAGCTACGCGGGCGTCTCGGGAAAGCGCGCCGAGGCCCGCGCGAAGCCGTTATTGCGGAGCGGCGCCTATACCCTCGCCTCCATCGCGCTCGGGACCGGGAGGACGCACCAGATACGCGCCCAGGCCGCCGCCAGGGGATACGCCCTGGCGGGGGACTCGAAGTACGGAGGCGCGCCCTTTAGCGGAGGGTATATCCTGCATTGCGCCTCGATAGAGCTGCCTCCGGGAATCGCCGGCGAGGGGCCCGTACGCGCCTCCGCGCCCCTGCCTTCCGACGCGATAAGGAGGCTCGGGCTCGTCTTCGGAGCAGGATCGGTCGAGGCGCTCCTTAGGTAGCGTCGGACCGGGGGGTATCCCAAAGAAAAAATAAGTATCGATTCGCTTGATTAACGCTTCCAGCGGCGGTACCCTAAACCTTAAATAGGAGGGCCCATGCCAGATAGAAACGTTACGCCGATGCGCGGTCCGGTCAAGGTCGGTACTATAGTACTGATAGTGATCGCGGTCGCCGTCATCGCGCTATTCTCTACGAGCTTCTTCGTCGTAGACCAGACTGAGCAAGCGGTCATACTGACGCTCGGCCAGTTTACCAGGATCGCCGAGCCAGGGCTGCACTTCAAGTGGCCGCTAGGGATTCAGACGAACTATAACGTCAAGACCAAGGCGGTTCAGACCGAGCAGTTCGGCTTCCGTACCGCCCAGGCCGGGATCCAGACCCGCTATGAGCAGCGTACCTATCCCGAGGAATCGACGATGCTCACCGGGGACCTGAATATCATAGACGTCGAATGGATCATCCAATACCGAATCACCGACGCCAAGGCATGGCTCTTCAACGTCGAGGATAGGATCAAGACCATCCGCGACATAAGCCAGTCCGTCATTAACATGCTCGTCGGCGACATGACCATCCTCGACGTCATGGGAGCGCAGCGCGTAGCCATAGAGCAAGCGGGCATAGAGCTGATGAACAGCACGCTCAAGGGATACGGCCTGGGCATAGAGATAATCGCGGTGAAGCTCCAGAACATCGTCCCGCCCACCGGCGTCCAGGCGGCCTTCGAGGACGTGAACAAGGCTATCCAGGATATGAACAGGCTGATAAGCGAGGGCAAGGAAGCCTATAACAAGGAGATCCCGAAGGCGACGGGAGAGGCCGACCGGATAGTGCAGGTCGCGCAGGGCTACGCGGCCGAGCGCGTGAACAAGGCGAACGGAGACGTCGCCAGGTTCAAGGCGGTCTACGAGGAATATAGGAAGGCTCCGGAAGTCACCCGGGACCGGCTATATTACGAGATGATAGAGTCGGTATTCGCCGACGAAAAGGGAGTGGAGTTGATCGACAGCTCGCTAGGCAACTTCTTGCCGATCAAGAGCATCGGCGCGCCCGCGGGAGGCACGCGATGAAAAAGCTAATAACCGCAGGCGTCATCGTCGTGGTGCTCCTCGGGCTGCTCGTCCTGATGGGCCCCTTCTACATCGTCCAGGAGGGCTACCAGACCCTCGTCGTACGCTTCGGCCAGATCATGCGGGTCGATACCGACGCCGGCCTCAAGCTGAAGACGCCGTTCATCGACAATATCGTGACCTATCCTAAGAAGGTCATGTCATGGGACGGCGAGGCCCAGCGCATCCCGACCAAGGAGAACCAGTTCATATGGGTCGACGCGACCGCGCGCTGGAAGATATCCGACCCGATCAAGTTCTACGAGTCCATCTCGACGATGGAGGGCGCCTTCGGAAAGCTCGACGACGTAATCGACAGCGCGGTGAGGACGGTCGTCTCGTCCAACTTCCTTCGCGAGGCGGTGCGTAATTCCAACAATATAATGAAGTCCACCTCGAAGGAGACCTTCGAGACGGGCGACTCGGAAGGCTCCGATTACCTTAGGCAGCTGACGCAGACCGACGCTTCCTACGACGTCATAGAGAAGGGCCGCAGGAGCATCTCGCAGGACATGCTCGACATGGCCCGCCAGCTTACCCCCGAGTACGGCATCGAGATCCTCGACGTCGTTCCCAGGCAGATACGGTATAGCGACGAGCTTACCGAGAGCATCTACAACCGCATGATCAAGGAACGCAACCAGATCGCCCAGGCCTTCCGATCGTTCGGAGAGGGCAAGAAGGCGGAGTGGCTCGGCAAGCTGGAGAACGAGCAGCGCTCCGTCCTGTCAAAGGCCTACGAGCAGGCCGAGACCGTCAAGGGCGCGGCCGACGCCACGGCTACCAAGACCTACGCTGAGGCCTACGGCCGCGACCGCTCGTTCTTCGATTTCTGGCGGGCGATAGAATCGTACCGCACGACCATGCCTAATTTCACTAAGACCCTGTCCACGAAGATGGACTACTTCGACTACCTCTATAGTCCGAAGGGTAGATAGCCCAAGGGCGGATGAAGTAGTAGCGCGGATACCGAGGCCGCCCATGCCGAGCATGGGCGGCCGTTTTATTCGCCCTCAAGGACCCATAGCCGTCGGGTACCCCAAAGGATAGTACCAGCCGGGCCTATGCGATCGTATTTGCCCGTTTTCATAGGATCGTCTGCAGGCATCGGTAGTTAAGCGGCTAGCCAGCAATGACTAAGGCCGAAAGATCGGTTCGATCCCGTCTCCCGGCCTCCAAGCGTCTGTCTTTTTCCTAATCCGCTTTTCCTTAGCCCTTCTCCCCTATCCTCTTCGTGACTCCTCTTCAGAGCCTACCCGAGGAACGACAGCATGACGCCGGCGGCCACGGCGCTCCCTATGACGCCGGCGACGTTGGGCCCCATCGCGTGCATGAGGAGGTAGTTGTCGGGATTCTCCTTCTGCCCGACGACCTGCGACACTCGCGCGGCCATCGGGACGGCCGATACGCCGGCGGACCCGATGAGCGGGTTGACCTTGCCCTTGGTGAGGTAGCACATCAGCTTGCCGAAGAGCACGCCGGACGCCGTCCCGCACGAGAACGCGAAGAGGCCGAGGGCGATGATCAGCAGGGTCTGCGGCTGCAGGAACCTCGCGGCGTTGGCCGTGGCTCCCACCGACACCCCGAGGAATATCGTGAGGATGTTCATGAGCGCGTTCTGGGCCGTATCCGATAGCCTGGCCGTGAGGCCCGATTCCCTGAAGAGGTTGCCGAGCATGAGCGAGCCGAGCAGCGGGACGGCCGACGGCAGGATGAGGCCTATGAAGATGGTGACCGCTATCGGGAAGACTATCTTCTCGATCTTGGTCACCTCGCGGAGCTGATCCATCTTTATCTGGCGCTCCTTCTTCGTGGTAAGGGCTATCATGATCGGCGGCTGTATCATCGGCACGAGGGCCATGTACGAGTAGGCCGCGATGGCTATGGGGCCCAGCAGCTCGGGCTTCAGCTTGCTCGTCAGGTAGATGGCCGTGGGGCCGTCCGCCCCGCCTATGATGCCGATGCTCGCCGCCGCCTTCAGGTCGAAGCCGAGGGAGGGGAACAGCTTGCCGAGGTAGAACGCCATTACGAACGGGATGAAGATGCCTATCTGCGCCGCCGCCCCGAGGAACAGGCTCTTCGGATTGGCGATCAGCGGCCCGAAGTCGGTCATGGCCCCGACGCCTAGGAATATGAGCGGCGGATATATGCCCATCTTCACGCCGTAGTACAGGTAGTAGATGAGCCCGCCGGGCTGGCTGCCCTCCGCCGGAGTGAATACGCCGCCGTAGGGGAGATTCGACAGCAGCATGCCGAACGCGATGGGTACGAGGAGGAGGGGTTCGAACTTCCTCCCAATCCCCATGTACAGGAGCACGCAGGATATCACGATCATGATCAGTTCCCCGGGTATGAAGCCGAGCACCATCATGGAACTATTCGCGAATCCGGCGTATCCGGTCGACTGGAGGAAATCCAGGATATTCTGCCACATACGCTATTCCAGTCCCCCCGCCTTAGGCGAGGTCGACCATGGGGTCTCCGGTATTGACGGTCGATCCGGCCTGCACCCTGATCGCCGCGACGGTACCGTCGGCGGGGGCGCTTATCTCGTTCTCCATCTTCATGGCCTCGAGGATGAGGAGCACGTCGCCGCGCTTGACGGCCTGGCCGGCCGCTACCTTGAGCGACAGGACGGTACCGGGCATCGGCGCCTTGACCGTTCCGGCCGTGGCGGCGGTGGCCGCGGCGGGGACCGGGGCGGCGACCGGGGCGGGAGCGTGGGCGGCGGGAGCCTGGGCCGGGGCCGGGGCGCCGACCGGGGAGGCGGCGGAACCCAGCTCTTCTACCCCGACTTCGTAAGACTGACCGTTGACCGTTACCCTATATTTCTTGACCATCGTAATCTCCTTGGTATAGTGCTGTCGCGGCTTACGCGCGATCCGCGTGACCCCACGCGGGTGTGTTGAATCCAGAGCGCTCTATCGAGGCTATCCTGAGCGACGAGGCCGGGACGCCCGAGGCCGCCGAGATGGCCGCCGCGATAGCGGCCACGACGGCGCCGTCCAGGCCCGCGGGCGCGGGCGCCGCCGCGGGCGCGGGCGCCGCGGGGACGACCTGAGGCTTCTTTACGAAGACGAACTTGAAGAACGCTATCATCACTACCAGCGCGAAGAGGCACGTGAAGACCGTGCTTACGCCGATTACGACGATAGTCCACATCTGACTCGCGGTTTCCATGCTTCTTCCTATACCGGCGTATTGCCGTGCTTCTTCGCCGGCCTGCTCTCCCGCTTGCCGAGGAGCATGGTCAGCGCCGAGGCGAGGCGCGCGCGGCTATGGGCCGGGTCGATGACGTCGTCGACGTATCCCCTGGCCGCGGCCTTGTAGGGATTCGCGAAGCTGTCCTTGTACTCCTGGATCTTGTCCTTGCGCGCCTGGGCGGGATCGGCGGCCTCGTCGATCTCCTTCTTGAAGATGATGTTGGCGGCTCCGTCCGGGCCCATTACCGCTATCTCGGCGCTGGGCCACGCGAGGACCTGGTCGGCCCCGAGGTGCTTCGAGCACATCGCTATGTACGCGCCGCCGTAGTCCTTGCGGACGATGACGGTTAGCTTGGGCACCGTGGCCTCGGAGTACGCGTACAGGAGCTTGGCCCCGTGGCGTATGACGCCGCCGTGCTCCTGGCCCACGCCGGGCAGGTAGCCGGCGGTGTCCGCGAGCGTGACGAGCGGGATGTTGAACGAGTCGCAGAAGCGGATGAAGCGGCTCGCCTTGTCCGACGCGTTGATGTCGAGCACGCCGGCCATCACCTTGGGCTGGTTGGCGATCACGCCGACGGAGCGGCCTCCCAGGCGAGCGAAGCAGGTGACGATGTTCTTGGCGTACAGGGGCTGTATCTCGAAGTAATCGCCGTCGTCGAAGATCTTGGCGATCACGTCGCGGATATCGTAGGGCTTGTTAGGCGAATCGGGGATGATTCCGGCGAGGTCGGGGCAGGCCCTGGCTACGTCGTCCGAGGTCGGCGCGAGGGGCGCGTCCTCGATGTTGTTGGAGGGCAGGTACGACAGGAGCCGCTTGACTCCCTCTATCGTGGCCCGCTCGTCGGCGTACATGAGGCTGGCGCAGCCGGATATCTCGCTGTGCACCTGGGCCCCGCCCAGCGCCTCGGCCGTGACGTCCTCGCCGGTCACCGCCTTGATGACCTGGGGGCCGGTGATGAACATGTTCGACGTCTTATCCACCATCACGGTGAAGTCGGTCAGGGCCGGGGAGTAGACGGCGCCGCCGGCGCACGGCCCCATGATGACCGATATCTGCGGAATGACGCCGGAAGCGAGGGTGTTCCGATAGAAGATGTTGCCGTACCCGTAGAGCGCGTCGACGCCCTCCTGGATGCGCGCCCCGCCCGAGTCGTTGATGCCGATGCACGGGCAGCCGACCTTCATCGCCATGTCCATGGCCTTGCATATCTTTGCCGCGTGCATCTCTCCCAGGGATCCGCCTATGACGGTGAAATCCTGGGCGAACAGGTAGACGAGACGGCCGGAAACGGTGCCGTAGCCGATGACGACGCCTTCCCCGGGAGCCTCGACGGCGTCCATGCCGAGCTCGGTGGCCCGGTGCTCGACGAACGCGTCGATCTCGGTGAAGGTACCCTCGTCGAGGAACGCCTCTATCCGCTCGCGGGCCGTCATCTTGCCCTTGTCGTGCTGGGCCGCGACCCTCTTCGGTCCTCCGCCCGCGGTTATGCGACCTCGGCGATCCGCCAGGTCCTTAAGCTTAGCTTCCATACGATTCGCTCCATCCTTGAGATAGCTCTAGATATATCAGTCTTTCTGGCATAGTTCTATGAGCACCCCGCCCGTCGCCTTGGGGTGCAGGAAGGCTATCCTGGCGCCGCCGGCGCCGTAGCGAGGCTTCTCGTCGATAAGCCTGACGCCCTTGGCCTTGAGCTCGGCGAGCGCGGCCTCGATGTCCTCCACCTTGAACGCGATATGCTGGATGCCCTGGCCCTTCGCCTCGATGAACTTGCCTATGGGGCCGTCCGGCGCGGTCGTCTGCAGGAGCTCAATCTCGGTATCCCCGACCGGCAGGAACGCGGTCTTCACCTTCTGCTCCTCCACGGTCTCGGTGCCGTGCAGCTCCAGGCCGAGCATGTCGGTATAGACCTTGAGGGACTCCGCTAGGTCGGATACGGCGATGCCGATATGATCGAGTTTAACTACCATGTAGCCTCCTATCCAGGTGTTTGTCCCGCGGCCGCTACGACCGGGTTAGGGCCCGCTCGAGCGTCTCGAGGGCGTCGTAATAATCTATCTTCTTATCCAATACCGCGCGGGCTAGGTCGCTCATCGACTCCTTGCGGCCGTCGTGCTCCAAGGCCGACAATACGCGCTCGGCCGCGCCCCTGCCGAGCTCCCACGCCAGGTTCTCCTCGCGCCGCGACCTCAGGAAGCCGGTCGCGACGAGGGAGGCCTCGTGCGATAGTATCTCGTCGACCAAATCGTGTATACCCTGACCGGACTCGGCGACGGTAGCCACGACGGGCGGTATCTCCAGGTTGGGATGGCCGGGTACGGCCGCGGCGAGGTGGTGGGCGGCGCCCTCGGCCGCCGAAGGCGCGCCAGGGGCTCGGTCTCCGCCCGAGGCCCTACCCCCGTCAAGGCGCGTCAGGGCGGCGCGCGCCTCGTAGAGCGGGGTGAAGCGGGTGGTCGCGCCGTTGAGCACCGCGGTCTCCAGCATCGAGCGTATCTCGCGCACGACGCGCTCGGCGCCGTCCTTGTCGGCCTTGTTGACGCAGAAGACGTCGCCTATCTCCATGACCCCGGCCTTGATAGCCTGGATGTCGTCGCCCAGCCCGGGCACCGAGACGAGCACGACGGTATCGGCGATACGCACTATGTCGACCTCGGACTGCCCTACCCCGACCGTCTCGATGATGACGAAGTCGTACCCGGCCGCGTCGAGCACCCTCGAGGCCTCGGAAACGGCCCGCGACAGGCCGCCGAGATGGCCGCGCGTCGCGAGGCTCCTTATGAAGACGCCGTCGTCGGTCGCGTGCCTCTGCATCCGGATCCGATCGCCGAGTATGGCGCCGCCGGTGAAGGGGCTCGACGGGTCGACCGCGAGGACGGCGACCCTCCTGCCCTGCTCGCGCAGCCTGGAGACTATCTTATCCGTGAGGGTGCTCTTGCCCGCTCCGGGCGGCCCCGTTATGCCTACGACGTGGGCGTTCCCCACGTACGCGTGCAGGGCCTTGAGCGCGGCGAGGCGCGACGGATCCTCCCGCTCGACCATGCTGATCAAGCGGGCCGTAGCGCGTATGTCCCCGGAGCGGACTAGGTCCGACGACGCGGCCGATTCCTCCACGGGCTAGTCCCCGCGCTTGAGGTTGTTCTTGATGAACTCGATGGTCTCCGTCGTCGGCGTGCCCGGCGTGAACACGCCGGCGATGCCCGCGGCCTTGAGGCCGGGGATGTCGTCGTCGGGAATGACGCCGCCGCCGATGACGAGGACGTCGTCGACGCCCTTCTCCCTCAGGAGGTCCATCACCCTCGGGAAGAGGTGGTTATGGGCTCCCGAGAGGATGCTCATGGCCACGACGTCGACGTCCTCCTGCACGGCGGCCGAGACTATCTGCTCGGGCGTCTGCCTGAGGCCGGTATAGATGACCTCCATGCCGGCGTCGCGGAGGGCCCTGGCTATTACCTTGGCGCCGCGGTCGTGGCCGTCGAGGCCCGGCTTGGCGACGAGTACTCGTATCTTGCGTTCCATAGACTACCTACCTTTAGAGGATTACCTTCTGCTGGTACTCGCCGAACACGGCGCGCAGCACGTCGCATATCTCGCCGAGCGTGGCGTAGGCCCGTACGGCCTCGAGGATGTGCGGCATCAGATTGTCGTCGCCTTCCGCCGCCTTCTTCAGGGCGGCGAGGCCCGCGTCCACGCGGGCGTTATCGCGCTTGGCGCGGAGGGCGGCCAGCTTGGCCGACTGCTGCTCGCCCACTATAGGGTCAACGCGGAGGAGCCCCTTAGGCGGCGCCTCCTTCACCTGGAACTTGTTCATGCCCACGACGACGCGCTCGCCAGACTCGATGTCCATCTGGTAGGAGTAGGCCGCGTCCTGTATCTCCTGCTGCACGTAGCCGCGCTCTATGGCCTTTACCGCCCCGCCCATGTCGTCGATCGTCTTGATGTACGCCTCGGCCTCCGCCTGGATGCGGTCGGTCATGCTCTCGACGTAGTACGATCCGGCCAGCGGGTCTATCGTCTCCGTGGCTCCCGACTCGTAGGCTATGATCTGCTGGGTCCGGAGGGCGATGCGCACGGAATCCTCGGTCGGGAGCGCGAGCGCCTCGTCCTTGGAGTTGGTGTGCAACGACTGGGTGCCCCCGAGCACCGCGGCGAGCGCCTGGATCGCGACGCGCACGATGTTATTATCAGGCTGCTGGGCCGTGAGCGTCGAGCCGCCGGTCTGCGTATGGAAGCGCAGCGACATGCTCTTGGCGCTCTTGGCGCCGAATCGCTCCTTCATAACCTTGGCCCAGACGCGGCGCGCCGCGCGGAACTTGGCGACCTCCTCGAACAGGTCGTTATGGGCGTTGAAGAAGAACGACAGGCGGGGCGCGAAGGCGTCGACGTCCAGCCCGGCCTTGACCGCGGCGTCGACGTAGGCGATGCCGTCGGCGATCGTGAACGCCACTTCCTGGGACGCGGTGGAGCCGGCCTCGCGGATATGGTAGCCCGAGATGGAGATGGTGTTCCAGTTGGGCACGTTCCTGGAGCAGTAGGCGAAGATGTCGGTGATGAGCCTCATGGACGGCTCGGGCGGGAAGATGTACGTGCCGCGGGCCACGTACTCCTTGAGTATGTCGTTCTGGATCGTACCCTCGAGCCTGTCGGGGCTCACGCCCTGCTTCTCCGCCACCGCTATGTACATGGCCAGGAGCACCGAGGCGGGCGCGTTGATGGTCATCGAGGTAGAGACCTTGTCCAAGGGGATGCCGTCGAACAGGATCTCCATGTCTGCGAGAGAGTCTATGGCCACGCCGACCTTGCCGACCTCGCCCTGGGACAGGGCGTGATCCGAGTCGTAGCCGATCTGCGTCGGCAGGTCGAAGGCCACCGACAGGCCCGTGGTGCCCTGCGCCAGGAGGAACTTATACCGCTTGTTCGACTCCTCCGCCGTGGAGAAGCCGGCGTACTGGCGCATGGTCCAGAAGCGGCCGCGGTACATGGTATTCTGCACGCCGCGGGTATACGGGTATTCCCCCGGGAAGCTGACGTCCCGGAGGTAATCCCGGGCGGCGCCGTCCAGCGGGGTATAGAGCCGCTTGACGGGGGAATTCGACCCGGTAGCGAAGGCGGGCTTCCTCTCGGGGAACTTGGAGATCGATTTCTCCGCGCCCGCCTCGTAGGCTTCCAGTCCCTTCTTGATCGCGTCGTTGTCGTTCATTAGTGCCTCCCGGGCTTAGGCTTTCTTCGCCTTCGCGGCGAGCTCGAGGCCCGCGCGTAGCGCCTTGATGTTCAGCTCCTCGGTTCCCTTGGGAACGCGGTTGAGGACGGCCGCCTCGAGCGTCTCGGCCTTGACCACGCCGGATATGCCTCCGAGCACGCCGAGCGCCACGATATTAGCGACGACCTTCCTGCCGAGGCCGACCGAGGCTGTCTCGAGTATCGGGACCGCGGTCGTGCGGGCCTTTATCTCCGGGTCCAGCTGAACGGACGAGTCGACGATGATAAGGCCCTTGCCCTGCAGCTTGCCGTAGGTCCTGTACGAGTCGGCGGTGAGCGCCAGGAGGTAATCGGGGTCGGTGGCCTTAGGGTAGTCGATATCCTCCTCGGAGACGACGACCTCCGCCTTGCTCGAGCCGCCGCGAGCCTCCGGACCGTAGCTCTGGGTCTGCACGGCGAACTTATCCTCGAGTATCGCGGCCTCCGCGAGCACTATGCCCGCGAGGAGGAGTCCCTGCCCGCCTGAACCGCTTAGTCTGAATTCTGTGCGCATTCGCGTACTCCCCCCTGGAAATTATCGTACTTCCGCCTGACGCCGTCCACGAGGGCCGCGTATTCCGCCGTGAATTCCGGCGCGGCCTGGTTATAGAGCTCGCCTATCAGGAACTTGCCCTCGAGCTTCTCGGGAGCCATCACCGCGGCCGCCTTCGCGTTGACGGCGTGGTCTTTCTGCCACTCGAACATCTCGACGGCGCCGCCGAGCTTGTTCTTCCGGCCGAAATAGGTCGGGCAGCCGACGACGGCCTCGACGACCGAGAAGCCCTTGTTGAGCAGCGCCTTCTCGATAAGCTCGCCGAGGAGCTGCACGTGGTACGAGGTGGAGCGGCCGACGTACGTCGCTCCCGAGGCGATGGCCAGCTTAGTAAGGTCGAAGGGGCGCTCGATGTTGCCGTAGGGCGCCGTGGTGCCGAGCAGGCCCGTCGGGGTCATAGGAGAGTACTGGCCGGAGGTCATGCCGTAGATGCTGTTGTTCATCACTATGGTCGTGATGTCTATGTTCCGCCTGGCCGCGTGTATGAAGTGGTTGCCGCCTATGGCGGTGCAGTCGCCGTCCCCGGTCATGACTATCACCTTGAGGTCGGGCCTGGACAGCTTGATACCGGTGGCGAACGCGAGCGCGCGGCCGTGGGCCGTATGGAGCGTGTCGAAGTCGAGGTAGCCGGGGGCGCGGCTGGAGCAGCCTATGCCCGAGACGACGGCCACGTTGTTCTTATCGATGCCCAGCTTGGCGAGGGCCCTGGTCAGCGCGCCCGTCACGGTACCGTGGCCGCAGCCGGGACACCATATATGAGGAAGCCTGTTCTGCCTGAAGTAATTGAGGCTGTCGCTCATTTCGAGCCTCCCATGATCGCCGCCAATATCTCTTCCGGACGGAAGAGCTCGCAATTAACCTTGCCGAGCCTCTCGACGGGGGCCTTGCCCGCGACGAGGCGCTCTATCTCCAGGACCAGCTGTCCTAGGTTCATCTCCGGGACGATGACGCGCTTCGCCCTGGACGCTATCTCCTTGAGGGGCTCCTCGGGGAACGGCCAAATCGTCTTGGGCCTAAAGAGGCCGGCCTTGACGCCCTTGGCCCTGGCCTGGCGGACCGCCGAGGTCGCCGACATGGCCGACGAGCCGAAGGCTACCACGAGGACGTCGCAGTCGTCTGTCGCCTCGGTTGCATAATCCCGGATGATAGGCTCGGCTTTCTCCACCTTGCGCATCAGTCGGGTGATCAAGTTACCAGCGACTTCTCCCTTATTGGTCGGGAAGCCCGTCTCGTCGTGGGAAAGCCCGGTCACGTGCCAGCGATAGCCGGCGCCGAACGGAGCCATCAGCGGGACGCCTCCGTCCTGGTCGGCCTTATAGGGCAGGTACCCGGCCGGCGTCGAAGGGGCGGCGCGATTGCTTACGACTATCTGCCTCTGATCGGGCAATACCACCTTCTCGCGCATATGCCCTATCACCTCGTCGGTGAGGACTATGACGGGCACGCGATACTCCTCGGCGATGTTGAAGGCCTTGACGGTCAGCTCGAAGCATTCCTTGACGTTGCCGGGGGCCAGGACGACGACGGGATGATCCCCGTGGGTGCCCCAGCGGGCCTGCATGACGTCGCCCTGCGCCAACGACGTGGGCATGCCCGTGGACGGCCCGACGCGCTGCACGTTGATGATGACGATGGGGACCTCGGTTATGGAGGAGTAGCCGACCAGCTCCTGCATGAGCGAGAAGCCGGGGCCGCTCGTCGCGGTCATCGACTTCCTGCCCGTCAGGGAGGCGCCGATGATGGCGGCGATAGAGCCTATCTCGTCCTCCATCTGGATGAATTTCCCGCCTATCTTGGGAAGCTCCTCGGCGCACATCTCCGCTATCTCGGTGGAAGGGGTAATCGGGTATCCGGCGTAGAACTTGAGGCCGGCGGCGAGGGCGCCGAGGGTGCAAGCCTCGTTCCCCTGCATGAGCTTGGCGTTAGGCATGGTTGGCCTCCGGAGGAATGGCGTAGTCGGCGCACGAGGCGTCCTTGCCCGCGGGCCTCTCGAGCCCCGTTTCCTTGATCTCTATCGCGTAGTCGGGGCAACGCAGCTCGCAGAGGCGGCAGCCGATGCACTCGTCGGGTCGTTCCGCGAAGACCTTGCCGTTTCGGAGCGCGAGGACGTGCTTGGGGCAGAACGCTACGCAGACGTTGCACCCCTTGCACCAACGCTCTCGAATGACATGCTCGAAGGTTCGTTTTCGTTGTTCGCTCATAGCCTACTCTCGTATGAAGATATGCCGTACGCGGCACGTCGGACGGACGGTTTCGAACATCGCGCGGCGTCGCTGGCCGATACAGCGCGAGCCAAAGGAAAGAAAGCGGCCACGACCGAGCGGCAATTCCATCTGGCGGTATATGGCACTTACGATTCCATTATTTTGAGGATATACGTCTGTCTTGAGCCATGTCAAGAGAGAAGACGGCAAGACGGCCCTAAGGACGCTGAAGATCCTAGAAAAACCGAATTATGGCCATTATGTGCATTTCATGTAACTTTATACATTATTTCTATTATAACGACCCAAACGGCGATACACTTCCTAGAGGTCGCGCTAGGCTTGACAATAGTAGCCCATATGCGATAATTCCATTGTACGGTTTTTTATTCCGCTCTATGGGATACTACATGGCCCATAGCAGAAAAGCGAGAGGGAGAGAACGAATGGCCGCAAAGGACAACCCCGTCAGGTCTATCGAACGGGCCCTGGATATACTGGATTGCTTCGAGCCCGGCAGGCTCGAGCTTTCGCTTACCGACATAGCCACGGGCATCGGCCTCTCGATGAGCACGACGTCGCGTATCACCGCAACGCTAGAGGCCCGAGATTACCTGGCCAGGAACATAGACACGCAGCGATATTCCTTAGGGTCGAGGATAGCCCAGATCGGCGCGCTCGGCTTGTCCAACATGGAGCTACGCAAGGTGGCGCTCCCGTTCATGCGCGACCTCAACGCGGTGTACAACGAGGGCGTGAGCCTCTACGTCATACAAGGCGAGGAGCGGATATGCGTCGAGCGGGTCGAGAGCACCCAACCGCTCAGGCGCGTCATCAACGTAGGCGACAGGCATCCCTTGACTAGAGGCGCCGCCGGGCGCGTGCTGCTCGCGTACCTCCCTCAAGCCTTCCGCGAGCGGCTCCTGGCCCAGGATCCGTTCACCACCGAGGACGCGCTCGCGGAGCTCAGGCACGGCGGGTACGCGGTCAGCCTCGGCGAGCGAGAGGAAGGCGTCAGCTCCATCGCCGCCCCGATACAGGACGCCCGCTGCGAGGTCGTCGCGGCGCTCGCGATGTCGGGCCCCTCGGTCCGCTTCGAGGGGCCAGGCTTCTCGGACAAGGTCGCCAAGGTGAAAAAGACGGCGGAGCTCGTATCGAAGGCCCTCGGACGGTAAAAAAGAGCGATCGGCGCCCGCGAGTGTCGCCTATCTGCTTTTCCAATCCTGTCGCTATCTTATATACTAGACCAGAGGCCACGCCGCAGGTAACGTTGGCCATCACCGTGAACAGGGAGTATCGAGATGACCCAGCGCCTATTGATCCGCGACCTCACCTTACGAGACGGCCAGCAATCTCAGTTCGCCACCAGGATGACGCAGGGCCAGGTAGATCGCGTCCTTCCCTACTATAAGGACGCCCGTTTCTACGCCATGGAGGTCTGGGGCGGCGCGGTACCCGATTCGGTGATGCGTTTCCTCAACGAGAACCCGTGGACCAGGCTCCAGAGCATACGCGACGGCGTGGCGGGCGCCTCCAAGCTGACGGCCCTGTCCCGCGGCCGGAACCTCTTCGGCTACAACCCCTACCCCGACTCCGTGATCGAGGGCTTCTGCAGGAACTCCGTGGAATCGGGCATAGATATCATGCGCGTTTTCGACGCCCTCAACGATATCGACAACATGAGGAGCACCATACGCTTCGTTAAGGAGAACGGCGGCATGGCCGACTGCGCCGTCTGCTATACCGTGGATCCTAAATTCAGCTTCGGCGATCGCGCGCGGGCCTTCCTCAAGGGCAAGAAGATACCGGGCACCCTCTTCGGCACGAAGTACTTCGTCCGCAAGGCCAAGGAACTGGCCGCCGCCGGCGCCGACATGATCACCATCAAGGACATGGCCGGCCTCGTCGATCCGGCGAAGAGCTCAGAGCTTATCAAGGCGATGAAGGCCGAGGTAGGCGTGCCCATAGACCTCCATACCCACTGCACCCCGGGCTACGGCACCGCGAGCGTCCTCATGGCGATGGTCGCCGGGGTCGACGTCGTGGACACCGTCATAATGAATTTCTCCGGCGGCCCGGCGGCCCCGGCCTTCGAGATAATCCAGCTGTTCGCGGACAGGCTCGGGCTAAGCACGGGCGTGGACAAGGCCGCGGTCGCCGCCATAAACCGCGAGCTCCGGGGCATCCGCGGCGAGCTGGCGAAATTCGACCAGTACAAGCGCCTCCCCCCCGAGATGGACCTCACGGCCTTCGACCCGAGCCCCGAGCTCGCGTCGCTGCTTGACGGCGCCGTCGAGGCCGCGACGGCCGGGAAGGCCGACGAGACGCTCGCCCTCTGCCAGCGCATAGAGGCCGCCTTCAACTACCCGGAGCCGGACGCCGTAGTCAAGCGCGCGCAGATCCCGGGCGGCATGTACACCAACATGATGGCTCAGCTCAAGGAGTACAAGCTGGAGCAGCACGTCGACGAGGTGCTCCAGATAGTGCCCCAGGTCAGGCTCGACGCCGGCGTACCTCCCCTCGTCACCCCGACCAGCCAGATTGTAGGCGCCCAGGCCGTCAACTGCATAGTCGACAAGTCCCAGGGCAAGCCGTTCTACACGAACGTATCGAAGAATTTCATAGAGCTGGTCAAGGGTTCCTACGGCCGGACCCCCTTCCCCGTCGACCCGGCCTTCCGCGAGCGCATCGCGGGAGTCAGGGACGAGACGCCCTACGACACGAGCGCGTATAGGAAGCAGGATAATCCCGAGCTCGCGGACTGCGGCGGGCTAAGGCTCGCGGCCGACGAGAAGGAGGAGCTCCTCCTCGAGCTGTTCCCCAGCGTCGCCGACAAGTACCTGAAGGGCGCGCGCCAGGCGCAGTGGGCCGCCATGGAAACCGAGCGCCTCGCCAGCCTCCCGCCCGAGCCCGAGGAAGCGCCGCTCCGCTATCCGGCCAAGTTCTGGGAAGAGGACCTGACGCTCGCGATGGAGGCGTAGGGGCCGTATCCCCGAGCCGCTCATTCGAGACCGTCATTCGAGGCGAAAAGGCGCCCGCGATCGGGGATCGCGGGCGCCTTTCTTTAACGGGCGCTACTCGGGCGCTACTCGGGCGCTACTCGGGCGCTACTCGGGCGCTACGAAGAAGCCCAGCGCGCCCGGCGCGCTCCAGCCTCGGGTTAAGGGCTCTGGTCCCTCGGTTCCTACCTGAGCATAGCGAGCGCCATGCCGGTGAAGAACGGCACGAGCCAGATGGCCCAGACTATGATGCTGTAGCGGTGGAATCCGCCCATGGCCTTCTCGTCCTTCTTCGCCAGCACTATAGAGGCCCATACGGCGTGAGCCAGCATCAGGACGATGGCCAGGGCTCCGGTGACGCCATGGACGTTGAACGAGAACGAACCCGATATCATCGACATCACGGTAGTGCCCGTCGTATCGAAGACGAAGCCGGTCCAGAAGAACGCCAGGAATTTAGGCGTCAGCCTCCCGGCGCGCTTCTCTCCCCACACGCCGATCGTATAGAACGTGACCGCGATGAACATGGATACGATAGCGACGATCAGTAGCATAATATGCTCCTCAAGCAGAGATTAGCCCGCCGCCATGGGCGGACCGTAGTAATAGAAACTGGCTATGCCTCCAGCTCGTCCAAGCGGTCCGCGAGCCGGGCCGCGGCGCGTAGCGTCTCCGGGTCGAGCCCCTTGGCCGCGTCCTCCGCCCAGGCCGTACGTCTCGCTATGCCATCCCTGACCAGGGCCTCGCCTTCGGGAGTGAGCGCGACTATCTTGCGCCTTCGGTCGTCCTCCGCCTCGCTCCGAGTCGCGAGGCCCGCGCCGACGAGGCCGTCGGCCAGTTGCGTCAGGGCCGAGCGTCCGCCAGGCGCGAAGCGGCCGAGTTCTCCCACGGCTAGCGGGCCGCGATGGTATAGCGCCTGCAAGGCGCTGAGCTGGGAGAGCGAAAGGCCGCGCTCCCGGCCGAACTCCATGAAGTCGTGGACCGAGCGCCTACCTATGGCGATGGCTAGCCTTCCTAGGGGCGACAGGCCGATCGCGGCGCCGCCCTCGAGGTGTTTTGTTCTCATAACTGAATTGTACAGTATTCTGAACTATTAATCAAGGGGCGACCCGTTGGTCACAGGGCGGCGCGGCGCGCCTCATCGCAGCGCGCGAAGCCGATCCGGCCTCAGGGACGGCGCGCCAGCCTGAAGCCCGTGATGGGGAACGCGGCCTCGGGCTTCTCGTAGCTGCGATACGAGGGCCGGAGATACTCTTCGTTGAATAGATAGCAGCCGCCGCGGCGCGATCGACGATCGCCGGCAGCGGGCCCCCGGGGATCGGCGAGGCCCTGGCCGACATAGCTCCCGTACCAATCCCAGCACCACTCGTAGACGTTGCCGCTCATGTCGTAGAGCCCGAGCTCGTTCGGGGCCTTCGTCCCGACCGGGCCGGTCGAGCCTCCGGAGTCGCCGCCGTACCACGAAACCCGGGCCGGATCGTCGCCGCCGGCGTAGGCGTACCCCCTGCGAGCGAGACCTCCGCGCGCGGCGTATTCCCACTCGGCCTCTGTCGGGAGCCGCCATCCGGACGCGTCGAAGTCGCAGGACACGCTCGTGCCGTCTATCGCGTACGCGGGCTGGAGGCCGTCCCGCACGCTCAGGGCGTTGGCGTACGCGACCGCGTCGTACCATCCGACGCGCTCCACCGGATGGGCTCCGTCCTTGAACTCGGACGGATTCGAGCCGGTCAGCGATTCGTAGTCCGCCTGGGTCACCTCGGTCCTCATGATATAGAAGTCCCGGACGCTTACCTGGCGCGCCGGCCTCTCGTCGGCGCCGCCGTAGTCCGAGCCCATCCGGAACGAGCCGCCCTTGACGAACGCTTCGCCTCGCGGGCCCGAGGACGGGGCTCCCGCGATTCCGACGCCGCTGGCCGCCTGCGCCCAGGCTACGGGCGAGCCCAGGAGCGCGGCGAGGAATATAATGCCGAACCGGTCATAGCTAGCCCTTTTCCTAGTGCCGACCATCATCATCGCTCCTTTCGCCCCAGCTTCTTCCTCACCGTCTTGTGCCAGAATAGCCGCGCCCGCTCGGCGGAACGGAATGCCGCGTAGCGGAGGGGCTTGAGCACGTAATCCCACGCGCCTGAGTAATGCCTGACCTCGCCCCCGAAGCCGGTCTTGAAGCGGTACAGCCCGGACATGGCGTGATCCGGGTCGTCGACCGGAGGGATGCCGTAGAAGTCGTACGACAAGCACCCGGCGTCGCGCGCGGCGCGGATCGCCGCCCACTGGAGGGCGTAGGCCGGCATCGCGTTGCGGTGCTCGTCTCCGGAGGCCCCGTATAGATACGTGGCTTCCGTTCCGTAGAAGACCGTTATGATAGCCGCGATTGCCCGCCCCTCGTATCGCGCGACCCATAGCCGGATATCCGGCCCTGGCTCGGCGGGGTTGCCACTACCTAGACAGAGCAGCCGCTCGTAGTACGATCGCGGATGGATGCCAATGCGGTCGCGCTCGGCCGTCGTGCGGTAGAGGGCGTAGAATTCGTCAAGGGCGGAGACTCCCTCGGAGGCGACCGTGACGCCTTTCTTGGCCGCCAGGCGGATATTATAGCGCCACTTGGGCTTCATGCCGGCGAGGATCTCGTCGTCGGGCCTGTCCACCGCCAGGACGACGCTATCCGGCGGCTGCACGTCGGAGGCCTTCCTGAGCGGCGCCTCGAAGCTGGGACGCGACGGCGCCTCGACGATGGCGGAAGGCTCGGCGCCTGCGGGCTCCGCGTCCGAGGCGATACAGGACGGCGTCTCGGCCTCGTACCAGGCAGGGTCGAACCTGATGAACGCGACCCGTTCAGATACCAGGGGCCTAAGGGCCTCGGCGATGGCTGCGAGGAGCTCGCATCGCTCGAGGGTAGGCGAAGGGACGCGAGGCCCGTGAGGAACGTACGCGAAGCGCAGGCCGGCCCCGAGGCCGCGCTCTAAGACGCTTAGGGCGAAGCCTTCGTACCCCTCGACGATAACGTCGTAGCGGACGAACGACCACTCCGCGGTCGCCTTGAATTCCGCCCAGAAGCGACTCTGGAGGAAGGTAGGAGAGACGGCCTCGTTGTTCTTCGCAATAGACACTCGCATCGGCATGTATCCTTTTCTATAAACGAAGACGGCGAAGCGATAGCCGCTCCGCCGTCTTCGTATTCTATCTCATACTATCCAGACGGCTTAGCCTATCTCGCCATCGCTTACCTTACTTAAAGCGAAAGGCTTACCGTCGGCTACGAGAGCCTTAGTCCCTACAAGAGCCTTGGAGCCCTTGGCGACGATAGGCACGGAGAAGAAGGCGTCGGCGTCGATCTCCGCTTCCGCGGGAACGGCGGGATCCTGGCCTTCGAGCACTACCCTGGTACCGGGAGCGGCCCACGGCGCGTCGAGCACCTCGACGACTTCCTTGCCCTCGGCCCCGGAGCGCGCGGCGGCCAGGAGCATGCCGCGCGACTCGACGCCCCTGAGCTTGGCGGGCTTGAGGTTGTTGACGAGGACTATGCTCTTGCCGAGCAGTTCCTCTTCCGAATAGAACGGCACGAGGCCCGAGACAATGACGCGCTCCTGGCCGGTGCCGTCGTCGAGGGTCTCTATATACAGCTTATCGGCCTTGGGGTGACGCTCGATCTGCACTATCCTGGCCACGCGCAGGTCGACGAGCCTCGCGAAGCGCTCCTCCACGGGAAGCCCGGCGTACGGAGCCGGCTTGGGCTCCGCGGGCTTCACCGCCTTGGGTGCGGGCTCAACGGGAGCGGACGGCTTCGGAGCGGGCGCCGAAGCTTCCGGCTTAGGTCCGGCGGCGTCGCGGGCCGCCCGCTCCTTCTGCGAGCCGGAGTACTTGTCGCGCAACTCGGCTATGCGATCGGGATCGAGCTTCTGGAACAGGACGCCTACGTCGGAGACCTTCGTAAGCCCGGAAAGGACGCCTACGTCGTCCCAGGTAAGGCCGGGTCTCCCCTTGCCCTCGGACACGGAGAGCCCGAAGAAGCCGGCCAGCTGGCTCATGGCGCGCGGCATGTACGGATGCATTATCACGGAAAGGTCGCGGAGCACGTAGCACAGGTCGGATAGCAGGCTCGCGGCCTTCCCCGGGTCGGCGGTACGGGCCTTCCACGGCTCCTCGGCCTGGAAGCGCTTATTGGCGATATCCGCGATCTGGAAGGCGGCCCTGAAGGCGTCGCGCAGCTCGGCCCGCTCTAGCCTGGAGGCGACCTCGGTCTCGAGCGCGCGGACCTGGGCCCAGAACGCCTCGTCGGGCTTGCCCTGCGGGATAGCGCCTTCGTAGAAGCGCTGGACGAACGCGAGGGTGCGGTTGGCGAGGTTGCCGAGGTTGCCTATGAGCTCGCCGTTGACCCGCTCGAAGAAGTCGGACCAGGTGAAGGTAACGTCGCTCTTCTCGGGCCTGTTGTAGAAGATGTAGAAGCGCCAGACGTCCGCCGGTATGCCGGTCTCCATCGCGTCGGTGCCGAATACCCCGACGCCCTTGGACTTGGAGAATTTCCCCGACTCGTAGTTGAGGTATTCGGTCGAGGACATGTGGTGGAGCGTCGTGTAGTTCTTGCCGGAACCGAGGAGCGTGCTCGGGAATATGACCGTATGGAAGGGGATATTGTCCTTGCCTATGAACTGGAACAGCTCGACGTCGTCCCGGTCGAGCCACCACGACTTCCAGTCGAAGCCGGCCTCGTCCCCGGCGCAGGCGGTTATCGATATATAGCCTATGGGCGCGTCGAACCAGACGTAGAAGACTTTGTCCTCGAAGCCGGGCTTGGGAACGGGGATGCCCCATTTCAGGTCGCGGGTGATGGCTCGCGCCTTCAGCCCGTCGCGGATCCAGGCCTGGGTCATCTGCACGGCGTTGTTGGCCCAGAAGCCCTTGACGCTCGCCTCCTTCATCCAGGCCTCGAGCCGCGGCCTGATGGCGGGGAGGTCTATGTACAGGTGCTTCGTCGAGCGCGAGCGGGGAGCGGCGCCGCAGGTGGAGCACTTAGGCTCCTTGAGCTCGGTCGGGTCGAGCAGCTTGCCGCAGGATTCGCACTGGTCGCCCCGGGCGTCCTGGTAGCCGCAGTGGGGGCAGGTGCCGCGGACGTAGCGGTCGGCGAGGAAGCGGCCGCAGGGATCGCAGTACAGCTGCTCTATCGTCTGCTCCGATACGAAGCCGGCCTCGTCGATGTCCTTGAACAGGGACTGCACTATCTCCGTCTGGCGCGGGGTCGACGTGCGGCCGAATTTATCGAAGGCTATGCCGAACCACTCGTAGATCGACTTATGGATGTCGTGGAAGCGCGCGCACAGCTCGGCGGGGCTGACGCCCTCCTCGGCGGCCTTCGTCTCGGTGGCGGTGCCGTACTCGTCGGTGCCGCATACGTACAGCGTGTCGTAGCCGCGGAGGCGGCAGGCGCGGGCGAACACGTCGGCGGACAGGACCTGGATGAGGTTGCCGAGGTGGGGAACGTTATTTACGTACGGTAGGGCGCTGGTTACGAGACGTCGTTTCATGGTGCGGACACTATACGGGGACGAAAAAGGGCTGTCAACGGAGCCGCGGGCGGCCGGGCTCCTAGAACACGACCTTGGCGTCGATCCTAATCGAATAGCCGAAGCCCCAGACAGAAGAGCCCGCGGATATCGTGACGAGTTGCCACACGCCCGCGCCCGCGCCCACGGTTAGGCTCCCCCCCGCGACGACCTTGGTCGAATAGTCGAGCGAGATACGCGCGACGAGCGGAGCGTTGACGGCCGAGGCCTTCCCTACCGAGCCCTCGAAGGCGAACGAGTCCTTGAGCGCGAGCGGATCGCCTAGCACGGCGTCGAGCCAGGCTGATACCCATGCACCCTGCGCGCCGGCCGGGACGTCGGCGGTTATCGGGGCCTCGGCGCGGGCCTCGGCGCGGGCGGGGGGGGCCGCGGCGCGGGACTTGATAGCCAGGGCCGCTAGGTCGCCGAGCCAGCTACGCGCGGGCCTCGTATTCAAGGCGAGGCTCAGGGCCCCGGACCACGGCTCGGCGCTCCGCGCGCGCGCGTACGAGAAGCTGGTAGCGAGGGCTAGCCTGGAGCCAGAGTACGCTTCCATGCTCACGGCCAGGTTCGACGACACCGACGGCAGGAAGGCTCCGTCAGAGGGATAATACGATACCGACAAGGCGGTCTTATACGAGTACTCGTCGAAGGCTACGGCCAGGAGAGTCGGGACGGCCCCGGAGGCGGCGAAGACGTTGGCGGCCCCTCCGGCCATCGTCAACGACAGCGTGCTCGATTCGAAGCTCGTATCGTCGGCCAGCGAGACGGCACGCGAGTACGCGGCCGCCCCCGAGCTGGGCACGAGCAGGTCGACGAGGCCGTACCCTATCGGCCGCCTGATCTCGAGGCCAATCTCCGCCTCGTGCTCCGCGGCGGAGGCCCCTTCCGAGAAGCGGTAGAAATCGGCGAACGCGGCCGTCTCCCATAGCTCGGCGATCGGAAGGGCGGCCCACAGGGCGGCGGCGTCCGACGCCGCGGCGTAAAGCTCCGCCAGGTCGTCGCCGAAGGAAGCCGCGCTCGAGGCGCGTTCGGTCCAGGAAGTGCGCGAGTAGTAGGGCGCTATCGATAGCGGCCCTAGCGCGAAGGGCAGGCTCGCCTTGGCCTCCGCCTTCGTCCCGGTCGGGGATACGGCGTCGTAGCTCCGTCCCGCCTTGGCCGAAAGCGCCGCGCCGAGCAGGGAGGCCGACGCCTCTAAGCGGCGCGACGAGGCCTGCGCCTCGGCCGTAGGCAAGGCTAGCCGCCACGACTCCAGCCAGGAATCGGCTATGCCGAGCCCGGCGAGGGCCGATACGGGCGCGGCGAGGCTCGCGGTCGCGGAGACCGACGCGATTCCGCCGAGGGCCGCCTTGGCCGACCACTCCTGGCCGAGGGTCGCGAGCTCCTCGGCGGACTTCGCGCGGGCCGAGGCGGAGAAGCCGCCCGCGGCGAGGGCCGCGTCGATACTCCGGCCGTAGGTGCCTAGCGAGGCGTCCCTCGAGTACTGGTCCACAATCCGCGTGTTGGCCCCGGGGCTAGGCACCGCGAGCGAATAGGCCAGCCCGTTAGAGAAGGTCTCGGTCGTCGCGGCCGGGCTCCAGGCGACGGACGCGGCGAACGCCTCGCTTACCCATCCCGCCTCGAGGCTCGAGGCGAAGGACGTATCTCCGCCTACGACGCCCGACGCGGCGCCCGCGAGGTAGGGCCCTTCCTTCCTAGGGGCGAGCCCGAGGCTGAAGTCGGCGGCGGCGAGGGCCGAGAACCCGTCCCTGGCCCCCTCGAGCGCTATCTCGTCGACGAGCACCGAGCCCGACTCGAGTCCCTCTATGACGATCTCTACGAGGCCGGCGGCGTCGGGGACGGCGAACGATCCCGACGCGCCTAGGACGGCGACGGTCGAGCCGTCTCCCGAGCTTACGCCGACCCTCGCCGCGGGTCCCAGCTCCAAGGACACCCTGCGCCAGCCGTCGCCCAGGCCGGACAACGGGAGGAAGACCGCGGCGCCCGCGCCCTCCCCGTCTCCGACAGTCAGCCTGAGGGTCGATCCGCTCGTCGCGCCGTCCGCCTTGACGAAGAACGACAGGGCCTCGTAGGAGGACAGCGGGACGTCGTCGACGTAGCGTACGAACCTCGTGGCCCCGCCCCTGGCGCCGGCCGCGGCCGGGTCGACGGCGAGCGAGAGGGCCCGGTTGGCGATGCCCGTCGAGTGGAAGGCCTCGAGCGTCCCCGCGAAGGCGCTCTCCGCGGCGAGCCCGGCCTCGGCGACGCTCGACGCGACTATCCCGAGGGTATCGCCTTCCACGGCCCGGAACGGGACCAGGGGCTTCTGCGCGCTTCCGTCCTCCATGCCGCTGACGCGGTACAGCCCGGAGGCCCCGGCGCGCAGGTATCGGGCCATGGCCCTCGCCTTGAACGACGCGGCTTCGGACTGCATCGCCGCCTCCGCCGAGGCGCCGGTCCAGGCGGTCTTAGCCTCGCCCCCCTCGTCGTAGCCCAGCCCGAACAAGGGCCATCGCCCGCCTAGGGCAGCCGCCCAGTCGAGCCCGAGCCAGGGGAAGCGGGATCCGAGCCCGAAGGCGAGCGCCCCGTCGGAGCGGTCCGGGCTCGCCACGGCGTAGCCGACGCGGACGAGCTCCCCGGCTCGCGGCGGCGGCAGGAGGACGAGCGCGCCGGTAGCCGCGTCGTACTCGAAGGAAGACGACTCGACCCCGTCGCGGTACACGGCGATAGTGCCGGCCGCCGTCCCCTGCTCGAGCGCTATAGTCTCGGCCGACTCGACGACGCTGGCGACGATCGAGAACCCCTCGCCGGCCGAGTATAGGGTCGCGGCGTCGCTCGAGGTCTCGTAGGTCCACGGGGTAAACTGGTAGAACGGCCTCGAGTACCCGTCCGTCCCGGGCGGGGCCTCTCCCCTGACCACCTGTACGAGCCCTTCCTGCACCCGCGTGACGGAGAACCGGGTATCGGCCTGCCCGGTTGCTAGGTTACGCACGAATAGCCGGCGCGCCGAGCTCGTATCCGGGAGGGCGTAGAGATTGCGTACCTCGTAGCCGCTGTCCGCCCGGGACACGGCGCCGTCCGCGGCTACGGATAGCTCGTAGAGCACGACCCCGGAGTGCGCCCCGGAGGCGCCCGTCCACGCGGCGCGGAGGACGCCCTTAGGTTCCGAGCCTAGGAGGATGACGCCGCTCGCGAGCGTGGCCGAGTACTCGTCGGGGCTGAGCGTCCTCGAGCCCGAGGCCGTCGTATCGGTAAGGACCAGCCCCGTCACGGCCGTGTCCCCGAGCGCGAAGCGGCGGCCTCGCAGGTGGTCTCGCGGCGAGAGGGCGGTCTCCTGGGCCTCCGCTCCTCCGAAGAACGTCCTGGTCCTCCAGTCGAGGCCGTCCCAACGGACCATGGCGTCGATAGAGATGCCTCGCTCGGCGTCCCGCGCGGCCAGGGCGGCCCCGAACGAGCCCTCCGGAGCGCCGAACGCCATGAAAGGATAATCGGGCATGGTTATCTTGGCGTTGCCGAGTCGGGCCGCGCGTATGAAATCGGCGTCGTCTCCCTCGAAGGCCAAGAGGAACAAGGCGTCCGAGGCCTCTTGGGCGACGTAGGCCTCGAGGAGCCATTTCCGCTTGAAGCGCAGGAAGACGTATAGGTCGGGGGTCTGCGTGAAGAGGAAGGGGACCATATTGAAATTCGACAGGCTGGAACCGAAGGAGAAGGTTCCCGAGCTGAGCATAGACGCCTCCCAGAAGCCCTGGGCGAAGGCCTCGACGTCGGCGTCGCCGAGCTTGGCCGAGAAAAGGCTGGACGGCGGCTCGGATGGCAAGACCGATACGAGGCTCTGAGCGACGGCGGGGCTCGGGCATAGCGCGTTGAGAGCCAGCAGCGTTAGGAGCGCCAGGGCGAACGAGGCGTGGGCTGCTTTAATCGGTCTTTTCTTTATCATCGTTCGCGTATATCATTGTAGCCCATGGAACGGGATATTGAGAAGTCCGACGCGAGCCCTGGATACGACGCGACCGTAAGCGCGGCTATGGACGCCCTGGCCGTGGTCTCGGTGGCCTTCGTGCTCGTCGGCGCCGCCCTCTCCGCTTCCGGCGCCTCGTGGCGGATCGGAGCCTACGTCTCCATTGTCGGCCTGCTCTTCGACCTCGTCCTTTCCTACGAATTCCTCGCGAGGCTCATAAGGCGGAAGCGTCCGGTTTCCTCGCTCGCCGGGCTATCGTCGATCGCTCCCCTGCTCCTCGTCTCGGGGCCTTTCATCGCGGGCTGGGCGCTCTCCGACCTCGGCTCCGCGGCCGTGCGCGGGTTCTGGCTGGGCGCTTCACCGGCGAGCGGGCTCGCCGCCGTCGCCGCGCTGCGCCTCCTCAGGGTCGCGAGGCCTATCGAGGCCGTCAGAGAGGACGCGGACGACAGGAGGGCGTCTCGCCAGGCGCGGGCCTCCGGCAGGAAAACCGCGGCGATGGTCGGCATAGCCGTAGCCATCGCCGGGGCCTTCGCCTCGGACGCGCTCCTGATCCCGGGACTCTCGCGCCTGGGCGCGGAGGGCCGCGCCGCCGCCATGTCGGCCATAGCCGCCGCCGGCACCGACGCGGAGCGATCCTCGGCCGCCCTGGCCGCCGGGGCTATAGCCCTCCGCGTCGACGGCCGCGCGATCGTGCAGGCCCCCCCCTTCGCGTCGCCCGCCGACTACGCGATGGAGGCGTCCGGCGGCGTCGAGGCCTGGTTCTCCGTATCCGGCGAGCGGCGGGCCAGGGGGGCGGCGGAAGCCCTCTTCGCGCTAGCGAGCCTAGCCGCCTCGGCCGGCTACGCGCTCGCCCGCACCGCGCACGGCGCTAGCGCGCGTACGGGGCGGGAGAGCCTTCCCTCCGGCCCTGTCCCGGAAGGCGGAGCCGCTGCGTCGGAGCGCCGCGGCCGGCCCAGCGACAGGCCCGCCGGGAACGAGGAGCTCGCGGGCATACTAGGAAAGCGCCCCCGTTGGTAGTATCGATGCTCCAGGTCATCATAGAGCTGCCTGAGTCGGTCAGCCTCAAGGATAAGCGGCGGGTCGTCAAGTCCATCAAGGACAGGCTCAGGGCCCGCTATCGAGTCTCGTGCGCCGAGACCGACCTGCAGGAATCGCTCCGCTACGCCCAGATAGGCGCGGCTCTCGTCTCCAACTCGGCCGAATTCGGCGAGTCTGTAATGCATAAAGCGCTCGGCGACATAGAGGGCCAGCTATCGCTCCGCATCCACGATTCAGGCGTATACAGCGAGCGCTTCGACTGATCACGGCTCGACAACGCCGCCCTTTTGCTATATTTTTACTTACTATGAAGCATCGAGCCACCGCCCTATCCGCTATACTCCCGCTCCTCCTCGCCTCGTGCATCGGCATCGACGCCGACGTGCGCATAGGGACCGACGGCTCCGTCGACGCTACGATCGAATATACCGTCTCCATCGCCGTCGACGAGCTCGGCAAGCTCGGAGCCAACGCCTCGTACCTGCCGCTGCCCGTGGGTCGGGACGATCTCGACCTCGCCGCAAGGAGGGCGGGCGGCGAGCTCAGGTCCTGGAGCCGCAAGGACGGGACCGAGTCGTTCGCGGTCTCCGCCTCGCTCCGCTTCCCCGACGCCGCGGCTTTCGCGGCCTTCCTCGACCCCGCGGGGAGCCTCGCCAGCTTCGAGGAGGCCGGCGGCAAGTCGACGCTATCGATCCGCCTCTCGGGGGGTACTCCCCCGGCCGACAAGGATCTCGCGGAGTTCATCCGCGTGGCCTTCACCGATTACTCGATCGCTATCCGCGTCGCCGCGCCTAGGAACCCCTCGGCCGCCGACGGCTTCGCGCTTTCCGGCAGGAACGCATCCTTCTCGATGAAGGCGGCGGACCTGTACGCGTCGCCGGACCCCGTTTCGCTTACATTGAGCTGGTAACGATACGCGAGGCCGGCCCCGCGGCCGGCAAGATTATCGGAGGCAAAAGAACATGGGAAAGACATCGTTCGTTCGAGGCGTCGTATCAGCGTCGTTAGCGGCCGCAATCGCGCTGGCGTCGTGCGTATCCTCCCCGGCTCCCGCCGCGCTGGACGAGAGTCAGGCGCGGGTATCCGCGAGCGACGGGTCGCCCGCGCCTTCCGCCGCCTCGACGGGGGCGCCGCCGTCCTCGGCCGTCGCGTCTCCCGACGCGGCCATAGACGCCCTCGTCAGCAAGGCACGGGCCTCCATCGACGCTAACCACCTGTCCGAGGGCATTAAATTCTATATCTCCGCCCTGGCGAAGGCCACGGCCGCCGGCAAGCGCTCCAGGGTCGACGAGATAAACGGGACCCTGAGCGCGATAGGCGCGAGGCTGACCCTAGAGCCGCACGAGTCCTGGCTCGGGCCCGACGGCTCTCAGAAGTCGGCCAGCTCGCGTTCAGCGGCCAGGGGGGAGGGCCTCATGCCCGCGGTCTACCTGTACGAGAGCTACGGATACGCCAAGAGCGCAGTGCCGGACGCCTTCATACGATTCGAGTTCATCTCCAACGAAGGCGCCCTCAACGCGTCGGTCACCACCGACGCGAAAGGCATGGCCAATACGAGCATCTCGGCGATCGCCGCGCCCGGCAAGGAGGCGACGGTCCGCGCCTATCCGATTTTCACGTCCGAGGGCTATAGCTACGCGTTCAAGACGGTATTCCGCGACTTCAGCTTCGTCGCCCCGCCCAACCTCGCCCTCGTCGCGGCGCTCGAGCGGACGCCGTCGGGGGAGAGCGCTAACCCGCGCGTCCTGGACGCGGTCGCCAGCGCGCTCAAGCCGCTCGGCGTCGAGGTCGCGGCCTTCAACGGCGTCTTGGCCTCGGAACGCTTCAAGGCGGCTTTCGGAGGCGACGCCGCCGCGCTCTCGGCCCTGTCCGGCTCCGTAAAGGCCGGATTCTTCGCGCTCGTCCACGTGGACGTAGGCGCGCCTACCCGCATGGAATACGGCGGCAAGGTCTACAATATCTTCATAGCCTCCGCCAAGGCGACGCTGAGGATCGTTCGAGTCGACGGAACCGTCGTATTCGCGCAGGCTAAGGACGGCGTCAGGGGGCAGGGCGGCACCGAGCAGGCCGCGATCGACGACTGCCTGGTTAAGGTACGCGAGGAGCTCGCGGCCATCGTGTCGAGAGATTCCGCCGCTATTAAGAAGGCTTTCTCGGAGTAGCGCCCGGAGGCTTGGGAATCAGCCGGGCCCGCGTCAGCCTGCCGAGCCCCCTGCGGGCGGCGTCCATGCCCGCCCGCTCCACCCTGGCCCCCCGCTCCCCGGGATCCTCGAAGAGGCTCCTCTGCACGCGGCTACCGTCGTCGAGGCCCGCTAGCCCGAGGCCGACGAGCCGGAGCGGGCGCCCGTCCCATTTCCGCGAGAGGAGTCCCCGGGCGGCCTCGAAGACGTCGCTCGATCCGGAGAACGGCTCCGGCCTCGTCTCCCTCGCGCTCAGCGTCTCGAAGTCCCCGTATCGCAGCTTTACGACGACGCACCGAGAGATCGTCCCGTCCGCGTAAAGCCTGGCGACGAGCTCCTCGGCCATGCCTAGCAGGGTGCCCTCTATCGCGTCGACGTCGGAGACGTCTCGCTCGTAGGTCGTCTCGGAGCTCACCGACCTCGACCTCGACTCGGACGCGTATATCCCCGGGTCGATGCCGCGCGCGGCTTCGTAGACGAATTCTCCTCCGGCCTTGCCGAAAATCGACTCGACGGTCTCGCGGGAAAGCGCCAGTAGCCGCTCCATGGTGCCTACGCCCAGCTCCTCGAGCCGCGCGCGGCTCTTCGGCCCGACGCCCCAGAGGTCCTTGAGGCGCAGGCCGGACATGAACTCCGCCTCGCCTCCCTCCTCTACGACGACGAGCCCCGCGGGCTTCATCGTCCCCGAGGCTACCTTGGCGACGTAGCGGTTAGGGGCTATCCCCACGGATATCGACAGCCCTATCTCGTCCCGGATCCTGTCGCGTATCGCCTCGGCGGCCCGGACGGGAACGCCCCATAGGAGCTCCGTCCCGCTCATGTCGAGGCTAGCCTCGTCTATGGAGACCCTGATAGTGTCCGGGGTGAAGTCCTCGAACACCGACATGACGCGCGACGACAGCTCCGCGTAGCGTCCCATCCTCACCGGCAGGAAGGCCGCCTGGGGACAGAGCCTGTAGGCCTCGGATATAGGCATGGCGGAATGGACGCCGAAGCGCCTGGCCTCGTAGGAGCAGGTCGAGACGACGCCCCGCTGCCCGGGGGCGGCCCCGACGACGATCGGCCGGCCCGCCAGGGAAGGGTCGTCGAGCGCCTCGACGGAGGCGAAGAAGGCGTCTAGGTCGATATGGAAGAAGACGCTCATAGGCCCAGGGGAGCGGTCCTGACGATCGCCTCGGCGGCGGCGCAGGCCAAGGCGCCCAGCGTCCAGAAGGCGGCCGTCTTGCGGCCTCGCCTGAGGCTGGCCTCCGGGGACGAGGAGGCGACCAGCCACAATCCGAAGGGAGCCGCGTAGGCGGCGACGACGACCGAGCCCCTGAGCCCGGCGTCCAGTATCGACGCGGCCACGCTTCCAGACCCGCCGGTCGCGTCGCCTATCAAGGCCACCACCCGAGGGTCGAAGAACGGCAAGGCGACGAGGAGCGTCGCGAGGAGGCCTATAGCCGCGGTAATAGCGCTAGCGGACGCGAATACGACGAGCGCCATCGCGACGAGCAAGAAAGCGGCCGCTGGCGGGAAGAGGGCTACCGATACGAGGGCGTCGAGGCAGAGGAGCGCGAGCGCGGCCCTCGCGGCGTCTATGCGGCCATGGTCGCCGTGCAGGCCGAGCTTGGCCGCGATCCCGGAGGCCGCGTAGAAAACGCATAGGGCGCTGACGATGCGGATTACGAGGGCGAGCGATACGATCAACGGGCTCCCGTCCCCGCCGGATGGATCAGAGGGGCCACGGGCCGCCTCGACGACGGCTTCCGCCAAGGCCGCCAAGGCCTTCGAGCCTAGCAAGGCGGTTAGCGATAGCCCGAATGCTGATAGAGCCTCCCGCGTAACGGTCAGGAGGGACGCGACCCGGCGGCGCCCCTTGAATAATCCTAGGGCCAGGGAAGCGCTCAAGAGCGCGGTCGCCATTAAGGCGACCAAGACTATCGTCGAGTCCCGCACGGTCAATAGGCCGAAAGGCAGGGGATATCGCAGGTACGACACGTCCTCGCCCGAGAGATAGGCGCCCTTCGAACCGATAGAGTATTCGCCGAGGGCCGCCTCCGCGAAGGCGACGGCGAAATCCGCTATGTCCGCGGCGGGGCTGGCTTCGGCGTCGCCGGAAGGGCCTTTCGCCTGTATAGCCACGGCGGGGAGCCCCGAGTCTAGCCAAGGGCCCAGGGCCTCCGACCCGGTCGAGAGGCCCGCGGCCGCGTAGAAGTCGGCTATCGGCGTCTCGACCAGCTCGATGCCGACGGCCGCCGCCGCCGCCCGCGCGGCCTCGACGACGCGAAGGGGCGACTGCCTGCGCCACGAGGCGGCCCTGAGGCGCAGGCCCGCGGGAACCGAGCCGAGATCCAGGACGAGGACGGCGTCGACTCCAAGGTCAGCGAGGGCCGGGCCGAGCCGGGCCTCGCGTATGAGCGGCTCTCCCTCGGACGGCGGTGCCGCGCGCGCGTCCTCGTCGATCAGGAACAGGTAGACCGTTCCGTACGGCGACGAACGCCCGAAGCGGCGCGCTATCGCCAGGAGGGCTTCCGAGGACCGCGCGAAGGACGCCCTCGATATCGACGCGACGAAGGCTATCGCTGCGGGACCGTCTCCGACCGTGTAGCTGGCTACGACGTCGGATACGCCCGCTACGTCGGCCTTCCCCGCCTCGGAATCCTCGAGGCCCGAGAACAGGGCCGCGGCCCGGGCTCGCGCGTACGCCGGATCGAAGCCGCCGGCATCCTCCGCGCCTAGGTACGGGGCGAGCGGCGCCAACGAGGCGATAAGCGCTAATGCGAAGAGCGGGCTTGGCCGAAACATGATGTAGGGGAATCTTAGGGGCGCGGTCGTTCCTGGTCAATACCGTTTTACACGGCGACCGCGATGGGATATACTGGCCTCTCCTGCAGGGGACCTTACGAGAGCGTAGCGCCTTGCATCGTTGTATCGCATGCGAATATCCGGGGGTTAGGGTCGAATGGGTTCTCAGGAACGCAAGGCAATCATAGAGCTTCCCGTCAAGGTCGTCCTCACCGATATCGGAACCACCTACTTCATCAAGAACAACAAGAAGCTAAGGAAGTTCAAGCTCGCTGATAACGTAGAGGAATACGGCATACTCCTCGACCACTTCACGCCCTCGAGCCTCCAGCGCATGATGCTCATCGACTACGTGGCTAAGGTGGAGATATCGGATAGCGAATTCGTGAAGATACGGCAGGAGGTCATGGACATCTCCAAGCTCGTCACCTATACGATGATGTACAGGCAATACGACGCCTATATCTTCCAACGCCTGCTAGCGAGCGACGTCATCAAGAACTGGAACCGCAAGAACCCAGCGAACATCATAGACGACAGGACCAAGATCAACGACGCCTTCCTCCTAAACGCCATAAAGGAGAAGGAGAAGGACATAGCGGAGATCAAGAGATCCGTCCTCGCCCCCATGTACGCCTTCATCAATAGGAATTCCAACCTCCTGCCGGAGGAGAAGAATATCCAGCTGCTCCTGTCCGAGAAGTTCCTCAATACGCTGCGCCCCTTCACCTGGTTCATCATAGCGAAGTTCCAGGGCTCGGACGGATACGAGTCCCTCATCAAGGATATACGCACCGGGCTCGCCGAGTACATGGAGAAGGCCAAGATCGCTGAGTACGTAGCTCTCAACGTCATGGAGCTAGCGGCCAACGCCGAGAATAGCAACCTGAAGCGGGAGGCTAAGGCCGTCTTCAAGGGCGCCGTCGATATGAACGCGGTGCTGTTCGACCCTAACGTACGCCACCAGGTGCTCGACTCGCTGCAGAGGAAGGGCGAACTGGTATCCATCTCGTGGCGGCTCGGCTCCAGGGGCACGTCCATAGGGACCCAGGGCAAGCTGAATGTAACGATCTATAACAAGGAATCGGAGTACGAGAAGATGAAGGAGGCCTTCGACGAGAAGAAGAACGCCGACCTGAAGAAGCGTACGCTGCAGGATTTCTACAAGGCCCTGCCCGAGGGCGAGTCCAATACGGACCTGGGGCTGTACTACCTTTCTTACCTTTCCGAGGCCTGCGAGAAGGTTAACGTGAAATTCGAGTCGTTCGTGAGCCAGGCCTCGGGCTCGGATCTATCCGTCGTTACGATGGCTATTAATCTTTAATAATATCGATATTATTTTATTATATGATGAACATTGATTCCCTTGCGGTTTCTTGACAGAGATTGGCGTTTCATATACCTTTATTGATTGAACGGAGGATTCTACTCGATGGCTAAGATCAAGTACGTGTACTACTTCGGCGACGGCAAGGCCGAAGGCGACGCAAAAATGAAGGAAGAGCTCGGCGGCAAGGGCGCGAACCTCGCCGAGATGACTAACCTCGGAATTCCGGTCCCCCCTGGCTTCACGGTTTCGACCGACGTGTGCGCCGCGTTCTACGAGAACAAGCGCAAGTACCCCGACGGCCTCGAGGCCGAGGTAGCCGATCACCTCGCCCGGCTCGAGAAGTCCATGGGCAAGAAGCTTGGCGATCCTTCGGATCCGCTCCTCGTCTCGGTGCGCTCCGGCGCGGCCCAGTCGATGCCGGGCATGATGGATACCATCCTGAACCTCGGCCTCAACGACAAGGCCGTCGAGGGCCTGGCCAAGATGACCGGCAACCCCCGGTTCGCCTACGACTCCTACCGCCGTTTCATCCAGATGTACGGCGACGTCGTGCTCGAGGTGCCGCACGACGATTTCGAGCACGCCCTCGCCTCCGCCAAGAAGGCTAAGAAGGTCGAGCTCGATACCGGCCTGTCCGCCGACGACCTCAAGAAGCTCGTCGAGACCTACAAGGCCATCGTCAAGAAGCACACCAAGAAGGATTTCCCGCAGAACCCCAAGGAGCAGATGTTCGGAGCCATGGGCGCCGTCTTCGGTTCCTGGATGAACGAGCGGGCGATCAAGTACCGCGACCTCAATAACATCAAGGGCCTCAAGGGCACCGCCGTTACCATCCAGTCGATGGTCTTCGGCAACTGGGGCGACGATTCCGGCACGGGCGTATGCTTCAGCCGCGACCCGTCCACCGGCAAGAACGAGTTCTACGGCGAGTTCCTGATGAACGCGCAGGGCGAGGACGTCGTCGCCGGCATCCGCACCCCGGAGAAGATCGCCACGCTGGCGAAGAAGAACGCGGCCGTCTACAAGCAGCTCGTCGGCATCAAGGATCGCCTGGAGAAGCATTTCAGCGACATGCAGGACATGGAATTCACCGTCCAGCAGGGCAAGCTCTTCATCCTCCAGACCCGCAACGGCAAGCGCACCGGCGCCGCCGCCGTCAAGATGGCCGTGGAGATGGTCGCCGAGAAGCTGATCTCCAAGGATACCGCCATCCTGCGCGTATCCCCCGACCATATCGACCAGATGCTCCACCCCGCCATCGACCCCAAGGCCTCCAAGGCCGCTAAGACCCTGGCGAAGGGCCTCAACGCTTCCCCCGGAGCCGCCTGCGGCCAGGTCGTGTTCAGCGCCGCCGACGCCGAGGCCTGGGCCAAGGACGGCAAGAAGGTCCTCCTCGTCCGCAAGGACACCAGCCCCGAGGACATCGGGGGCATGGTCGTCGCCGAGGGAATCCTGACCGCCACCGGCGGCATGACGAGCCACGCGGCCGTCGTCGCCCGCGGCATGGGCACCCCCTGCGTCTCCGGCGCCCAGGAGCTCTCCATAGTCGGCAAGGTCGCCACCGTAGCCGGCGTCAAGTTCAAGGAAGGCGACTGGATGACGATCGACGGCTCCACCGGCGCGATCTTCCAGGGACAGCTCCCGCTCGTGGCCGCCAAGATCGGCAAGGAGCTCGAGACCTTCCTCAAGTGGGCCGACGAGGTACGCGAGAATTCAGCCCGCGGCGCCCTCAAGGGCTTCTCCGTCCGCACCAACGCCGACACCCCGGCCGACGCCAAGCGCGCCTTCGACTTCGGCGCCCAGGGCATAGGCCTCTGCCGCACCGAGCACATGTTCTTCGACAAGGAGAAGCTGATCCACTTCCGCGCGATGATAGTCGCCGAGAACGAGAAGGATCGCAAGGAAGCCCTGAAGAAGATCCTGCCGCTCCAGAAGAAGGACTTCCTCGGCATCTTCAAGGCCATGGAAGGCAAGCCCGTCACCATCCGCCTCCTCGACCCGCCGCTCCACGAGTTCGTCCCGCACACCAAGGCGGAGACCGAGGAACTCGCCAAGCTCATCGGCGTCAAGGCCAAGGATCTCCAGCCCAAGATCGACCGCCTCCACGAGTCCAACCCGATGCTCGGGCACCGCGGCTGCCGCCTCGCGATAACCTACCCCGAGATCTACGACACCCAGGTCGAGGCGATCATGCAGGCCGCCGTAGAGTGCGCCAAGAAGAAGATCCCCGTCGCGCCCGAGATCATGATCCCGCTCATCTGCGATCCCAAGGAGCTCCAGGTCCTCAGGGCCCGCACCCAGAAGATCGTCGACGAGTATACGGCGAAGGCCGGCCTCAAGATGAAGGTGCTCATCGGTACCATGATCGAGGTTCCGCGCGCCGCCATCCTCGCCGACAAGGTCGCCGAGCACGCCGACTTCTTCAGCTACGGCACCAACGACCTGACGCAGATGACCTACGCCTTCAGCCGCGACGACGCCGGCTCCTTCCTGCCCGAGTACCTCGCCCAGGAAGTCCTGCCCGCCAACCCGACCGAGACCATAGACGAGGAGGGCGTCGGCTTCCTGATGAGGCACGCCGCCGAGTACGGCCGCAAGGCCAAGGCCGACCTCAAGCTCGGCATCTGCGGCGAACAGGGCGGGGACCCCGCCACGATCGACTTCTGCTACCGCATCGGCCTCAACTACGTATCGTGCTCGCCCTTCCGCGTGCCGATAGCGCGCCTGGCCGGAGCCCAGGCCGTACTTCGTAACTCCAAGAAGTAAGGCCCTTCCCTAGTTCCGTGACCGGCCCGGCTTCCAGAACGGAGGCCGGGCCTTCTTATTAAGAGGCTAGCGAAGAGGATACGAGATTGAGGGACAGGATAGAGCCGAACCATAAGATGGGATCTCTCTTCCTCGCCTCGTATCCGCTTAACCTCTTCGTTATCCCCGTATTCCTATTCTTCCTCGGAGCTAAGCGTGGTTGACCTGGTCGACGCTATGGATCGCTTGCTCAGGGCCTACGGGCCGAGGGGATGGTGGCCGCTACCCTCTTTGGCCGGAACTCCGGGACGGGACGGCGACGGCTACTCGCTGGGGCCGTCGTTGCCGGTGGGTCCCGGCGGAGCGTCGCTAGGGCGATCGTTGCGCTTCGAGATCGCCGCCGGGGCCGTGCTGGCGCAGAACACCGCGTGGACCGGCGCCGAGCGCGCCCTGCTCGGCCTCGCCCGGCGGGGCGCGCTGTCGCCTGAGGGCGTCCTCGGCCTCTCGGCCGACGAGCTCATGTCTATACTCAAGCCGGCGGGAACCTTCAGGATCAAGGCCGCTTATCTACGGAGCGTCGCGGCGGCCTGGCGGGAGCTCGATACGGGCGCGCCCGGGAGGGAAGCCCTCTTAGGCGTACCGGGAATCGGCCCTGAGACGGCGGACTGCATACTCCTCTACGCGTACGGATCGCCGGTATTCGTGGCGGATTCCTACGCCCGGAGGTTCCTGTACCGCCTCGGCTATCCTATCGACGGCTCCTCCTACGAACGGTCCAGGCTCTATGCCGAGGGACGCCTGCCTC
>Ga0180008_1000144_pt1 | contig 73889 bp, 79 predicted proteins | sample MM_PW_MetaG_FD_121121 | JGI IMG/M metagenome (GOLD analysis project Ga0180008, IMG submission 121121) | Groundwater microbial communities from the Aspo Hard Rock Laboratory (HRL) deep subsurface site, Sweden - MM_PW_MetaG | ecosystem: Environmental > Aquatic > Deep subsurface > Groundwater... | reverse complement strand
ATCATCATTTTATAATCTTTAACACTTAAAAGTGTTAATGCAATTCCTGCATTTCCAGCACGTCCTGTTCTTCCAATTCTATGTGTATAATCTGTTACCGTTTCTGGTAAAGCATAATTTACAACTATTGGAAGAAGTTGAATATCAATTCCTCGAGCTGCAATATCAGTTGCTACTAAAACTCTAATATCACCTGATTTGAATTTTCTCATAACTTTAGCACGTGCTGTTTGTCTCACATCACCATGAATACAACCAGCTGTTAATCCATCTAATTCTAGATGCTCAACTAAAGCATCAGCTTCCATTTTCATATTTACAAATACTAAAACTTGTGAATAGTTATTTGAACCAATGATATATGAAAGTGCCGCTGCTTTATTTGCTTCATCAACTAAAACTATTTGTTGGTCAATGATTTTTACAGTTGATCTTTGTTGTGCTACTTCAATTACAACTGGATCTGTTAAAAACTCTTTTGCAAGTTTTTTTACATTTTGATTCATAGTTGCAGAAAACATCATGATTTGTCTTTTTGGTCCTACATTTGGAAGAATTTTTTCAATATCTTCTAAGAATCCCATATCTAGCAAAGTATCAACTTCATCTATTACAACAGTTGTTACACTTGATAAATCAACTGTTCCATTTTTTAAATGTTCCATCAATCTTCCTGATGTTGCAACTAAAATATCGATACCCTTTGCAATTTTTTTCTCTTGATCTTTTGTTGAAACTCCACCAACCATAGCAAGTGATTCAATATCCATATATTTTGAAAAATCATCAACTGCTTTTGATATTTGACTTGCTAATTCTCTTGTAGGAACTAAAATCAAAGCTCTAAGTATTGGTTTATTTACTTGTTTTATTCCCAATAATTCTGTTAATATTGGTAATAAAAATGCAGCTGTTTTGCCTGTTCCACTTTGAGCAGCAGCTAATATATCTCTTCTTTTTAAAGCAATTGGAATAGCTTTTTTTTGTATTTCCGTAGCTTCTTTATAATCTAAATCTTTTAGTGCACTTATGATTTTTTCATCTAAGTTCATTGATGTAAAAGTTTTAATAATATTTCCTTGTAATTCTTAATTTTTAAATATTATAGCTAAATATTAATTAGATTATAATTTTATCTATTTTAGCCCTTATTATATGGGCTTTTAATCTATTTTTATCTTTTTTTAGATAATATAGAAACCTAATTAAATAAATATTTGGATAAACAAAAATGACTGTTAAAATTACTTTGCCACACGATAAATCTTATGAAATTTTTATAGATGAACTAAATGATATTTACTTTGATAGAAAAGTAGTTATTGTTACAAATCCAACGGTTAGTGGATTTCATCTTGAGTATTTAAAATCAAAACTAAATGCACGTGAACTTAGTGTTTGTACTATTCCTGATGGTGAAGAGTATAAACATATGCAAACTATTGAAGATATCTTGGCTCACTGTTTTACACAAAGACTTGATAGAAAATCACTATTAATTGCTTTTGGTGGTGGTGTTATTGGAGATATGACAGGATTTGCTGCTTCTATTTACCAAAGAGGTATTGATTTTGTTCAAATTCCAACAACATTACTTTCTCAAGTAGATGCTAGTGTTGGTGGAAAAACTGGGATAAATAATAAGTTTGGTAAAAACTTAATTGGTGCATTTCATCAACCAATCGCTGTTCATATAGACCCTTCAATGTTAAAAACACTTCCAAAAAGAGAGTTTGGAGCAGGAGTTGCTGAGATTGTAAAAATGGCAGTTACTTTTAATAAAGATTTTTTTGAGTGGTTAGAGCAAAATGATTTAAATGAAGAAGAAAATATTAGAATTGCAATTGCTAAATCTGTTCAAACAAAAGCAGATGTAGTTTCACAAGATGAAAAAGAGTTAGGAATACGAGCAGCACTTAATTATGGACATACTTTTGGTCATGTGATTGAAAATGAGACAAACTATAATACATATTTACATGGTGAAGCTGTTGGTATTGGTATGTGTATGGCAAATGCTTTGGCTGTTAAATTAGGACTTATGAGTGAAGATGAAGAGTTAAGAGTTAAAAATTTATTAGAGAAATATAATGTTCCAACATCATATAAAATCAAAGATGTTGAAGATTTTTATGAGCATTTTTTCTTAGATAAAAAGTCATTGGATAATAAAATTAAATTTATCTTACCAGTGGGGTTGGGTGATTGTAAAATCACTAATGAAGTTACAAAAAATGATGTTATAGAAATATTAAAAGGTTTTTAAATTGATTAAAAAAATCGTCGCTTTATTATTATTTTCATGTCTTGCCTTTGCTGAAACTAGCACTTCTGCTGCTAATGCAAATGTTGTTGATAAAAAAGACAAGGCAGAAGTTAAACAGATTGAACAAAATATTATAAAAGAAAAATATGATGAAGCTCAAAAAGAGCTTGAACAAAAAAGAATTCAAGAGTTACAAGAGTTAAAAACAAAAGAGCTAGATCTTCAAAATCTTGCACAAATAAATGTATTACTTTCAAAAATAGCTAAGATTGATTTTGAATTAAAAGATAATATTTTATTAAAAAGATATTCAAACTATGTATCATATAGTAAAATTTCTACTGAACTTGCATTTTTAAAAGATAGTTTAAAGAAAAAAACAAATGTAGTAGATGAGCAAATTTATCAATTACATAATAAAGTTAGAGTAAAAGAAAATGAATTAGAATTAATAAATGAATATAGAGGATCTCCAATTGGTGGACTTATTAATCCTCCAGAAATTGAAAAATATGAAAATATTACAAATCCTTTTGGAATAATTAACTCTTTATCTCATATTAAAAAATTAGAAAGCAATAAAAAACAGTTTAAAAGCTTAGAGAAAGAAATTGATGAATTAACTATTAGACTTGATGAAGAGTTAGTTATTTATTTAGAGTTATTTAATCTTGATCAAAAACCTGAATATAAAGAAAAAATCACTTTTTTAGATAAGCAGAAAAAAGATTTTTCAATGGTTTTAGAAATTGTTTCTACAACTGAAGAGGTATATACAAGAAAACTTGAGCAAGTCATTTTAGAAATACAAAGTCAAATATCTCAACAAATACAAAAGATGTTTATCATATTTATTATCATTGTTATTTTATCAGTAGTAGCTTTTTTAGTTAAATTAGCATTAAAAAAATATTTTTCTCAAAATGAAAACTATTATATGACAAATAAAATAATTAATTTTACTTTGGTATTTTTGATTATTATGGTTTTACTTTTTTCTTACATTGATAATGTTTCATATCTTGTAACAATCCTTGGATTTGCATCTGCTGGTATTGCCATTGCTTTAAAAGATTGGTTTATGTCTATTTTTGGATGGATGGTTATTGTAACTTCTGGATCTATCCAAGTTGGAGATAGAATAAAAGTAAATAGAAACAATGTTGAAGCAGTTGGGGATGTACTTGATATTTCACTATTTAAAATCACAATTAGAGAAGATATTACCCTTACTTCATATACAACAAACAGAAGAACAGGAAGAATTTTCTTTATTCCAAATAACTATATTTTCTCTGAAATGATAGCAAACTATACACACTCAGGGTTAAGAACAGTTTGGGATGGTATTGATATTACAATTACTTTTGATTCAAACTATAAAAAAGCGCAAAAAATATCAAGAGATATTTTAAAGCACTATTCAAAAGGTTACACAGATGTAACAAGAAAACAATTATCAAAAATGAGAAGTAAATATCAGTTAAGAGCAACGGGAGTTGAGCCTAGAGTTTTCACTTTTGTTGAGCCTCATGGTATTGTAATTTCATCTTGGTATTTAACAAACTCTTATGCAGCACTTGTTTTAAGAAGTACAATAAGTCCAGAAATATTAGATGCATTTATGAAAGAAGATGATATTCATATTGCTTACCCAACACAACAAATTAATATAAATAGAACAGATAATTCTTATGGTCCTTCTACTAAAAAAAGAGAGATGCCAAAAGATTTAGAAGACGAAATAATACAAAGATAAATTAGGAATAGATATTTATGAATTTTACTAAAAGCAAACCAAAGGTATATTTTAAAACATTTGGTTGTAGAACAAATGTGTTTGATACTCAAGTTATGATGAGTAATTTAAAAGATTTTGAAGTAACACAAGATGAATCATCAGCAGATGTGGTTGTTATTAACTCATGTACAGTTACAAATAGTGCTGATAGTACAGCACGTGGTTATATAAGTGGTCTTAAAAAACTTCCAAAAGATCCTCGAGTTGTATTTACAGGTTGTGGAGTTTGGACTAAAGGCGAAACACTTTTTAAAGAAGATAAAGTTGATTCATTATTTGGTCATTCTGAAAAAGAGAAGATAAATGAACTTTTATTAAATGAAGGTAGATTTTTTCAAGCTGGGGATTTAACACATATTGATGAAACTATTGTTGAAGAGTTTGTTGGTAAAAGTAGGGCATTTATAAAAGTACAAGAGGGATGTGATTTTAGATGTTCATATTGTATTATCCCTTATGTAAGAGGAGATGCAAGATCTTATAGTGAAGATAAAATTCTAGAGCAAGTTACAACACTTGCTGCTAATGGTTTTGGAGAGTTTATCCTAACAGGAACAAACGTAGGCTCTTATGGTAAAAAACAGCACACTTCTATGGCAAAACTACTTAAAAAAATGTCTTTAATCAAAGGTGTTAGAAGAATAAGACTAGGAAGTATTGAACCTATTCAAATTGATGATGAATTCAAAGAGATTATAAACGAGCCATTTATGGCAAAACATCTTCATATTGCCCTTCAACATACATCAAAAGAGATGTTGAAAATAATGAATAGAAGAAATAAAGTATTATCAGATTTAGAACTTTTTGAGTTTTTAAAAGAGAATGGTTATGCTTTAGGAACAGATTTTATTGTTGGGCATCCAGGTGAAACAGATGTTTTATGGAAGGAAGCTATGGAAAATCTTCATAGATTTCCATTAACTCATATTCATGCCTTTACATATTCAAAAAGAGATGGAACACCAAGTGCAACTATGAAACCTGAAATCAAAGGTGACATTGCAAAAATAAGATACAATGAACTTATAAAAATTATTGAGCAAAAAAACTACGATTTTAGAAAAGCAAATACTAAAACTTTAGAGATTTTAATAGAGCAAGAAAAAAATGGAAAATACATAGGTTTTGATCAGTTTTTCAATCAAATTGAAATAGATTCACCTGTAGATTTAGTTGGAGATTGGGTTTTTATAGATGATTATGAAGTAAAGGCTAACAAAAATGTCGCAAGATTTAAATAACAAAGAACAAGAAAAGAATTTAGATAAAAATTTTAAATTAATGGCCATGTCAGCAGTTGTTCTGCTGATATTATTTATTTATACTATTTATAAAAGTAGTTCTCACATTCAAGGAAGTTCTTATTATATAGGAATTATTTTTTTATTTATACTTCTTTTTCTATCACTACTTTTAAAAGTAAAACAAGATAAAGTAAGAGCTTTTTTTAATAAAAACAAAAAGCATACATCAGCTTTTGATACAGAACTTATAAAAAGTAAAGTAAAAATTGCAAATGATGATTTAAACTCAAATGTTCAAGCAGTTACATCAAATATTACTTTTAAAGATGTGGCAGGAATTAAAGAGATAAAAGAAGAGCTAGAAGAGGTTGTTGATTTTTTAAATAACCCTAGTAAATATCTTCAATATGGAATTAAACTTCCAAAAGGTGTGCTTTTAGTTGGACCTCCAGGTGTTGGGAAAACTTTGATTGCAAGGGCAGTTGCAGGTGAAGCTGATGTTCCATTTTTCTATCAAAGTGGAGCTAGTTTTGTGCATATTTATGTGGGAATGGGTGCAAAAAAAGTACGTGAACTTTTTGCAAAAGCAAAACAAAGTGCTCCTGCTATTATATTTATTGATGAAATTGATGCTGTTGGAAAAGCAAGAAGTGGAAAATCAAATGATGAAAGAGAATCTACTTTAAATGAGCTGTTAACTCAAATGGATGGATTTGATGGAGATAGTGGAGTTATTGTAATAGCTGCTACTAATAAAATCGAGGTTCTAGATGATGCACTGTTACGTGCAGGAAGATTTGATAGACGTGTTCATGTGGGACTTCCTAATATTGAAGATAGAAAGAAAATTTTAGAGCTTTATTTAGATGGTAAAAATCATGAAATAAATATTGAAAAGCTTACAAATGAAACAGCAGGATTTAGTTCAGCAGCCCTAGCAACACTAATAAATGAAGCACTTTTAAATATGATAAAAAATAATAAAAAAATTCTTGATAATGATGATATACAAATTGCAAAAAATAAACTTGAATTTGGAAAAAAACAAATAAAAATACTTGATGCAAAACAAAAAGAGATTTTATCTATTTATCAAGCAAGTAAAGCATTTATTTCAAAAACAAAAGTAGCACTTTTTGATGAGAGTGTTCAAAAACTAAATTCAACTTATCCTTCATATCAAGAGTTAGTTGAAAATATTAAAAGAGATTTAGCAGGATTTATTGGTGTTGAAGTAATCAAAAAAGAAAAATATGCAATAAATCATGAAGATTTAGAAAGTGCATCAAAAACAGCAAATGAAATAGTAAATAAATATAAAATGGCAAATTCAATAGATGAACTTCTTACAAATGTAAAAAATGAATTAAGAGCAGAACTATCTCATAACGCAGAGCAAATAAATAGACTAAAAGATATTATGCTTAAAAATGAGGTAATTACCCTTGAAGATATCTAAAAACTATTTTTCAGGCTTTTGTTTTTTTGATGAATCAGATCTTTTTGATGAGTATATAATAAGAAATGATTTTACAGTTTGTGGTTTTTCTTATGGGGGTATAAAAGCCTTTGAAGAGGTTTTAAACTCACAAAATAGAGTTGATAAGCTTCAACTTTTTTCTCCAGCATTTTTCCAAACTCAAGATGATAAATTTAAAAGAACTCAAGTTATGTATTTTAAAAAAGATGCAAATGTATATTGTGAAGGTTTTTTACAAAATGTTGTTTATCCATCGCCTTTGGATATTTCAAAATATTTCAAAATAGGAACAGCTCAAGAGTTACAAGAGCTTCTTTATTATGAATGGAGTGAAGAAAAACTTGCAAAACTAGTTTTAAAAGGAACAAAAATAGAAGTTTATTTAGGTGGTATTGATAAAATAGTAGATACCAAAAAAGCAAAAGAATTTTTTGAAAAATTCGCAACAGTATATTATATAAAAGAAAAGGGACATTTATTATGAGTGAAAAAATAGCAAAAATTGGAATAATAACAGCATCAGACAGAGCTAGTAAAGGAGTTTATGAAGACTTATCTGGAAAAGCAATTATTGATACTTTAAATGATTATTTAACATCTCCTTGGGAACCTGTATATAGATGTATTGAAGATGATCAAAAAACTCTTGAAGATACGATGAAAGATTTAGTTGACAATGAGAAATGTTGTTTAGTTGTAACAACAGGAGGAACAGGACCAGCAGCAAGGGATGTGACACCTGAAGCCACAGAAGCTGTATGTGATAGAATGATGCCAGGTTTTGGAGAGCTAATGCGTGCAGAATCTTTAAAGTTTGTACCAACAGCAATTCTTTCACGACAAACAGCAGGTCTTAGAGGAAGTTCTTTAATAGTGAATCTTCCTGGAAAACCAAAATCAATAAGAGAATGCTTAGATGCAGTTTTCCCTGCAATTCCATATTGTATTGATTTAATGGAAGGACCATTTTTAGTTTGTAATGAGGATGTTATAAAACCTTTTAGACCTAAAGCTAAATAAATTTATAAAACATTCAAAAATGTATATAAAATGTAATAAATTTTTCAATTGTTACTTTAAGTAAAATTAACTTTTTTTTTTAATTTTATATTTTTATTAGCTAAGTGAATTTTAATATTGTAAGACTAGAATGAAAACCTAGGATAGAATATGAAAGGAACAAATTGAAAAATATATTTTTAGCATTAGTTTTAGCTTTAGCTACATTTTTTTTAGCTAGCTTTGCTTTTAACACACAACATTCAATATTATTAGCAATAATTGTTATGTTAGTTACATTGTGGACAAATGAGGGATTACCTCTTGGGGTAGTATCTCTTTTACCTATTTTACTTTTTCCCTCTTTTGGTTTATTAAGTACAAATGCAACTTCAGCTAATTATTCAAACTCTATAATCTTCTTATTTTTAGGTGGATTTATGATTGCAATTGCCACACAAAAAATAAATTTACATAAATATGTATCAAATAAACTGCTAACACTTTTCCCAAATACACCAAGAGGAATATTGTTTTCTTTGGCAATTACATCAGCATTTTTAAGTTCATTAATTTCAAATACAACAACAGCATTATTATTAATACCAATTGCAATGTTTTTAACAGATGATTCTAAACTTAAAATGAGACTTGTTTTAGCTATTGCTTATGGAGCTAGTATCGGTGGAATTGTAACACCAATTGGAACTCCTCCAAATTTAATACTTTTAGGTTTTATGGAAAAAAATGGATTAGAAACAATCTCTTTTGTTAATTGGATATTTTTAACTGCACCACTTGCTTTAGTAATGTTAATATTAATTCCATATTTTTTATCATTAGGTGTAGAAGATTTAAAATTTGACACACATTTAGAAGATAGAGTTCATTTAACATCAGAACAAAAAAGATTACTTTATATTTTAGGAAGTTTAATTGTTCTTTTATTTGTTAATTCAAAAATTGAGCCTTATTATTCAGGTTTAGGTATAAATGAAAAAGGTATTTTACTTGGTTATGGTCTTTTAATGTTTTTACCAAAAATTGGATTTTTAACTTGGGAAGATACAAAAAAGATTCCTTATGAGATTATCTTTTTATTTGGTGCTGGTTTTTCTATTGCAACAGCATTTTCAGCAACGGGACTTGCAAATGAAGTAGCAAATTATTTGTTATATCTAACTAATTTACCAATATTATTGTTAATAATATTAGTTGCGTCATTAATTACATTTACAACTGAAATTACTTCTAATACCGCATTAGTGTCAATTGCTTTACCAATTATTTATTCATTAAGTCAAGTGGCTCAGATCGATACTACATTAATCTTATTGATTACTACTATTTGTGCTTCATATGCATTTATGCTTCCAATAGCAACTCCGCCAAATGCTATTGCTATGAGTAGTGGTGCGGTTAAGGTAAAAGATATGGCTAAATTTGGATTATTATTTAATATTTTAGGTATTCTTGCAATTACAACTATTGCATTAGTTTATTGGCAATATTTTGTTTAAAGTTTCTTAATAAAAGTATTTTTTAAAGCCTTGGATTTTTAATCTAAGGCTTTTTTTATGCTTGAATTTAAAACACTTAAAAATTACTTTATATTTAATTAATGAAAATAATATTATTATTGTTTATAAGTAAATGATTATATATACTTATTTTAAACCAAGGATATAAGATGAAAAATCTTTCTATAAAAACGAAATTACTTTTTCTTGTAATTTTATCAATCGCTGTCGTTGTAGGAATTGTTATAACTAATTCAATTCTTTCTATATATAATATTTCAGAAGCAAATATTACGAAATATGAAAGAGAATCTTATAAATTAAAAGAAATAGAGTTAAAAAATCATGTAGAATCTGCATTTAATACTATAAAAGCAATATCTGAAAACCCAAATTTTGGAACAATAGAAGAAAAACAAACTTTTTCAAAAGAAGTTATAAAAAATATGCTTTATGGTAAAGATGGTTATTTTTGGATAAATAACTCAAATCATGTTTTAATTATGCATCCTATTAAAGCAGAATTAATTGGAAAAGATATGAAAGAAGCAAAAGATCCAAATGGTGTATTTATTTATCAAGAAATTGTAAAAGAAGCAAATGCAAATAAAGAGGGTGGTTTAGTAAAATATGGTTGGAGTAAGCCGGGTGTTGATGGAGTACAACCAAAATTTTCTTATGTAATTAGATATGAACCTTGGGATTGGATTATTGGAACAGGCGCTTATGTTGACAATATTGAAAATGAAGTAAAGGCTATGAAAGAAGAAACAGATGGAGAAATTGCAAATATTATAACTAACACTTTATTTATTTCTTTAAGTATTGCAATATTAATAGCTGTTCTATTTACATTTATTTCAAATAAAATCATTATTTCTCCTATTTTAAAATTTCAAGATGGTCTTTTAGAATTTTTTAAATTTATAAATAAAGAGATTAAAGATGCAAAACCTATTGAAATTTTAGCAAATGATGAAATAGGAAAAATGTCTTTTGTTGTAAATGAAAACATTCAAAAAACTCAAAAAATTATAGAGCAAGATAGCAATTTAATTGAAAATGTAAAAGAGATTGTAAATTCAGTTAATAAAGGATTATTAGATAAAAGAGTTACTAAAAATAGTGAATCACAATCTTTAAATGAATTAAAAAACTTGATAAATGATATGTTAAATAATCTTCAAAATTTAATAGGTTCAAATATTAATAACTTGAGTGATGTATTAGAAAGTTATTCAAAATATGATTTTACTAAAAAACTAGATAGTTCAAATTGTGGAAAAATTGGTAATGAAATCATGGAATTAAACACAATAATTACAAAAATGTTAAATCAAAATAATAATGATGGAATTATTTTAGAAAGTAGTTCAAAAGAGTTATCTCATAATGTGGAAATAATAAGTAGAAATGCTACTAGCCAAGCTGCAAGTTTGGAAGAAACAGCTGCGAGTATTGAAGAAATTACAAGTAATATTCAACATACAAATGTAAAAGCACAAGATATGCTAAGAATATCATTTGAAACTAAAAAATCAGCACAATCAGGAAAAAATTTAGCTTCTAAAACAGTTATTTCTATGGATGAAATAAATGAACAAGTGAATGCAATAAATGAAGCAATAACAGTAATAGATCAAATTGCATTTCAAACAAATATTTTATCTTTAAATGCAGCTGTTGAAGCAGCAACTGCTGGAGAAGCTGGACGTGGATTTGCAGTAGTAGCACAAGAAGTAAGAAATCTAGCAAGTAGAAGTGCTGAAGCAGCACGTGAGATTAAAATTATTGTTGAAAATGCAACTAAAAAAGCTAATGATGGTAAAGAAATAAGTACTTCAATGATTGAAGGATTTACCCAATTAGAAGATAAAATTAATCAAACAAATCGTTTAATTGATGATGTTACAAATGCAGCAAAAGAACAAACTATTGGAATGACACAAATTGCTGAAGCTGTAAATCAACTAGATAAATTTACTCAAGAAAATGCAAGTATTGCAGATAAAACAAATGAAATTGCAAGAAATACAAATACTATTGCATTGGATGTTGTAAAGGTTGTAAGAGAATACAAATTCAATAAAATCTAATAAATAATCATTTAGTCTTCCTTCTTAAACTTTTAAAATGGAAGATTTCTATTCTTCTTATCATTTTGAAATATTACATTTTGTATAAGTTTATAAATTTATTTTAAATGTATAGTTGAATAGAAATTTGATATTTCATTTTTTGTGTCATTTTGAAAAATACAAAATAAACTATAAAAGTTTATTTGTATATATTTATTTAAAAAATTATTTTGTAGTTATTGAGCTAGAATAAAATCTTTGTATTGTTTAGCAGTGTTATAGCTAATAGCAGCTGTTTTAGCAACACTATAAACTGTAATATCCCTATCTTCAAATCTTAGCATATTAACGGCATTTGTTATTGCGTTTCTACTTTTTTTTCTTTTGGCAATATTTGCTTTATTTGTAGCCTTAATTTTCTTTGGTGTACACGATAAAATTGACTTCTTAAACTCTTCATTAAATCTCTCATATAACGATATATCATTTTGAACTAAGATTTTTTGAATATTGTTAAATTCTTCGTTTGTTATTGTTATTCTCATATGTTTCCTGTTTATTTTTTTGGGGCAGAATTATACAAAAATAAGCTTAAAACTATCTCAAATTGTTACAACATTTTGAGATAATTTTGAATAAAGAAAAATCCAAAGAAGAATATTTTATTCCCTTTTGGATATAATCGCGCTATGCAAAATATATTAAAAAAACTAGACTTAATTGATTATATTGATAGTTTTTCAAAGCTTATGGCAAGAGAAAAATCTATTATTTTAGAAGGTGATATAAACCTTCATTTTAAACTTATAAATGAGTTGTCAAAATTTGACATTAAAGCACCAAGTAAGATTGAAAATTTGGATTCAGCTTTGATGCATATTCAAAAACAAGGTATTTTAAGAACTGATGATATTTTTGAATTTATAAAAATCATAAACTATTTTAGATATTTAAAAAAATTTACTTTTGATGGAAAACTTGCTGAATGGATTGATAAGATTGTAATTCCAAATGATATTATAAAAATTTGTGATTATTTTGATGAAAAAGCAAATTTAAAAGATGGTGTAAATGAAGATTTTGACAATGTTAAATATGCTATTTCAAAAAATAAAGAACTAATAAAACAAAGTCTTTACAAGATTATAAATTCTCCAAAAATAAGAACTTATTTAGTTGATTCTCAAGTTCATTATATTAACTCGGAAGAGGCTTTATTAGTTCGAGGTGGATTTAACCACGTTTTAAAAGGTTCTGTTATAAATAGATCTAATTCTGGATTTTTTTATGTTGTTCCCCATAGTATTAGTGAATTAAAACAAAAACAAAGTGATTTAAAAAATAAACAAGAAGAGATTTTATATAAAATCTGTAAAGAAATATCTTCACTTTTTGAAAGAAATTTACTATTTTTAAAATTTATAAATAAAGAGTTTGATAAGTTTGATCATTACCAATCAAGACTATTTTTCTCAAAAATTAATGATAAAAATTTCATTATTCCTTCAAAAAACAATGTTAATAAATTAGTTGAATTTTGTCACCCCGCACTACATAATGCAAAACCAATAACAGTAGATTTTACAAAATCAGTAGTTATGATTACAGGAGTAAACGCAGGTGGAAAAACTATGATGTTAAAATCTATCTTAACAGCTGTTTTTTTATCAAAATATTTGATTCCTTATAAAGCGCATCATGATACAACAGTTACAAACTTCAAATCAATAAATGCAGTTTTAGATGATCCTCAAAGTGTGAAAAATGATATTTCAACATTTGCAGGTCGTATGGTTGAGTTTTCAAAACTATTTGGAAGTAAAAATGCTATCGTTGGAGTTGATGAGATAGAATTAGGAACAGATTCAGATGAAGCTGCTAGTTTATTTAAAGTAATAATTGAAGATTTAATCCAAAGAGATATAAAAGTTATTATCACAACTCACCATAAAAGATTAGCTGCATTAATGGCATCTAATGAAGATGTAGAGTTAATTGCTGCACTTTATGATGAAGAGAACAGAAAACCAACCTATGAGTTTTTACAAGGAACTATTGGAAGATCATATGCTTTTGAAACAGCCTCAAGATATGGAATACCTTTAAGTGTTGTAAAAAGAGCAAAAGAAGTTTATGGAGATGATAAAGATAAACTAAATGAGTTGATTGAAAGAAGTAGTTCTTTAGAGAGAGAATATAAACAAAAAATAGCAAAACTTGATGAAGAAATATCAAATATGCAAAGAATTGCAGGAAATCTAAAAGATCAAAAAGAAAAACTAGATGAACATATCTATTCAGAAAAATCAAAACTTCACAAAGAGTATAGTAGTGCTAGGGATGAAGCAAAAAAAGCTATAAAAGCTAAACTTGTACAAGAATCTCATCAGCATTTAAATATTGCTCACAAAATTGCGACTGAAATTAAAACAGAAAAAGTGCAAGAAGTAGTTGAGTTTAAAGCAGGGGATAGAGTAAAATATAGAAATACAAAAGGAACAATTGTTTCAATTAAAGGTGCAAAAGCATTTATTGAAAATGATATGGGAATGAAAGTTCAAGTATTACTTGTTGATTTAAGTAGAAGTGGGAATCCACCACCAAAAGTGCCTACAAAAAAAGCAACAGTTACTGTTGAAAGACCTGAAACTGGAAGTATAAAACTTGATTTACATGGCCAAAGAGCAGAAGAAGCACTTGAAAATCTTGATAAATTTCTGAGTGATGCATTACTTGCTGGATTTGAAGAGGTTTTAGTTTATCACGGAATTGGAACTGGAAAACTTGCATTTGCTGTAAAAGAGTATTTGAAAAAACATCCAAAAGTTAGAGGTTTTGAAGATGCTCATCCAAGTAGTGGTGGATTTGGAGCTAAAGTTATAAAACTTTAGCTCTTAACTTAATAAATATAAGTTTTTAAAGATTTAACAAACTCTTCCATAGTTTTATTTGCCATATCATTTGGCGCTTCAAGGAAGCTTACTACAAATGAGTCTTCTAATTCACAAACACCAATACTTCTTGGACGAACAGCTAGAACTTCAGGGCTTGGTAGTTCTTTTCCAAAACAAAATATTATATTTTTAGCTGCTTTTATATTTGGATTAATTTCTCCATCTTCTAATGATGAAGTGTGTTTATATTGATCAAAAATAGCTATAAAAGCAATAACTGGATGTGCATCAATTTTTACTTGAAGTGCACTTATTATCTCATCTACACTAGTGTATTTTAGTTCACTTTTTTTATATTCAATTTCAAATATATGGTATTTTTCTTTAAAAACTTTTTGTTTCATTTTTTCCCTTTATTAAATTTAATCTATATCTATAAATGATTTTATAGCGCAGTGCATTCTATCTTCTATATCAGAAGCATCCATTTGCATATAATCTGTTTGGATTTTATATACTAAAATATTGTTATATTTAAATTCAAACATCAAATATCCAGCATAAGATTTTGCATCGTTGTTTTTTTTACCTGTATCTTGTTTGTCATTTTCATAGATGTAGTAGTTGATTGATACTTTTGTATCATCTGAAGTTTTTTTATCTTCAATAGTGATTTGAGATTTAATTACTTTATTTAAAATCTCATCAGCTTGTTCTTTTGTCAAAATATTTATTAAATTACTTTTCATAAATTTTGAGTATTCAATAGATGAATTAATAATGTAATTATTAGATTTCAAAGAATTAATAGCTTCTTTAATTGGTTCTTCTACAAATATTTTTTCAAATGTTGTAGTTTTAGATTGGCATTCTAATCTTTTCGTTTTTATACTTTTATTTGCTTGTTTATATACGCCATATGCTACAAAAGTCATTAAAGTTAATAAAATGATTGGCATTAGTTTATTCATAATGTACTTATCCTTTTTTTAATCTAAAAAGATAGTATCAAATAAAGAATAATAAGTCAATATTATTCTTTATTTATAAGTAAAAATTATAAATTTATTTGATTTCGTCAATTCCTAAATCAATTGAAGAGCTTGAAGTTTTGATTTTATCAGTTAAGATAATTTGTTTTGAGTTTATTGATTTGTCTTTTATTAAGTAATCTTTGATATTTTCTATTCTATTTTTTGCAATATCTTCAAGGTCAGAAACAGATACTTTTTCTTTAGAAGCTAGTTTTTGAAGTTCTTCTTTTTTTAGATTTCTATCGTTAGGATTTTTATCTAAATATTTTTTCTCTTTTAGTGCATACTCCTCTTTTTGACTATCATAAGAAGCTGATATTTTAATAGCTAAATCTTGTTTTACAATCAAAATTTGAGCTATTTTATCAAGTGTTTCTTTTTGAATTGGTGTTATTTTATCTTCTGCAAGATCAAATTTAACATTTTTTATTTCATCTTCACTAAAGTTAAATAGTGCTCCAAGAAGTGAAAATGGTGCCGTTACTGCTTTTGTCATTAGATTTGTAAATGCATTCCATACAATTGAAGCAATTGAAAATTTAGGATCATCTACATTCCCTGAAACAGGAAGGTTGATATCTATTACACCTTGTGAATTTTGAAGTAGTGTAATAGCAATATCTAAAGGTAATGATACAGCATCAGGACTTTGTACATTTTTCCCTAATTCTATTTTTGTAATAGAAATATTGTTTTTAGCATCAAGGTTAGATTTTTGAATATTATATTTTAAATCTAAATTTAACTTACCACTTTTAATCTCTCTTCCTATAAACTTACCTGAATATGGCGTGAAGTTTGAAATAGCAATATTATTAAAAATCATATTTATATCTGTTAATACTTTTATATTATTAGGATGAACTATTCCTGTGATTTTTGCAACACCATATTTATCTACAATTCCATCTACTTTTAAATCAGTTGTTCCTGATTTTGTATTTTTAAATTCAGATATTTTTCCATTTAATTTTGTAACCGTAGTTTTAAAAGGAATTGGCAGATTCTTATCTTCGAAAGTGAAAACAGCATTATTTATATTAATAGGCCCAATATCTATTTTTGAAGCAGGTGCTGGCTCTTCTTTAGTGTTGTTTTGTGTATTTTGAACTACAGTCTCTTTTTTTGCTTCTTTTGCTTTTGGAAGAGTTATGGCAATACTTGGCTCATTTAAATCTGTTTTTTCGATTTTAAATCCAGATTTATTATTTGAGAGTTTTTTAATTATCAAGTCTAGGTTTTTTGCTTCTATTAATGTATTGCTACTTGTATCTAAAAAATTAAGTTCAGGTTCTAATAGTTTTATGTGATTTATAGCTATAGTATCTTTTACTTTTGTTAGATTATTTATAGAAAGTTCAATATCTTTTGCATCTATTTTCATGTTATTTGTTTTATCAACAAAGTTTACAGATGGTTTTATTAGCTTTATATCTTTTAATGAAATATCAGAATCATTCATTACAAAAGTGTTTAATTTCAGATTTATATTTGAAGTTTTCACTTCCATCTTAGCTTTATTATCATCAAAATCTATTTTTGGTGTTTTTAATTCAATAGAGTTTATAGATGTTTTTTTACCATCAATTAATAAAGAGTTTACATCAAGATCTATATTTGAAGTTTCAACTTTCATTTTAGCTTTAGAATCATCAAAATCCAACTTAGGAGTTTTTAAAGAAATAGAGTTTATAGATGTTTTTGCTCCATTAATTACCAATGAATTTACATCAAGATTTATATTTGATGTTTGAACATTCATTTGAGATTTATTATCATCAAAATCTATTTTTGGTGTTTTTAAACCAATAGAGCTAATTGATGTTTTTTTACCATCAATTAGTAATGTTTTTACATTTATATCTATATTTGAAGTTTGGATTTTCATTTTTGATTTTATATCATCAAAATTTAGATTAGGTGTTTTTACTGTGATTGAATCTATTGATGTTTTATTATTTGCTACTTTTAAAGCATTTATTGAAACATCTGTTTTTTTAGATAATAAGCTAATGTTAGATTTTTTGTCATTTAAAGTTAAATTGTCTTTTGAGATGGCAATTTTATTTATATTTAAAGCACCTTCTTTTAATGTTAAAGTATCTAGGTTTATTTTTGCATTTTTAGCTGAAATATCCATTTTGTTTTTATTATCACTAAAACTCAAATTTGGATTTGTAAAATTTAAACTATTTAAATCAATATTTGAACCATCAACTTTTAGGCTATTAAGAGTGATATTAAAAGCTTTTGTTTGAGCAATAGTGTTGTTTACTTTATCACTAAAAGTAAAATCACTATTATTGATTTTTAGATTTGAAAGACTTATTTTCCAAGGTTTTGATTCATCTTTACTTACTGGTGTTATAGGTGTTTCATTTTGCGCTTTTACTACTGCTTCTGGTTCTGCTTCTACTTTAGTTTCTGTTTTTGCTGCTACTTGTGTATTTGTTTCAACTTGAGTAGTAGTTTGAACAGCTGGTGTTTCTTGTTTTGTTAAATTTGCAAAATTGATTCCATTTTTGTCTAAAATCATATTTGTTTTCAGTGCTTTAAAATCAATATTATCAAGTTTGATATTTTGTCTATCTAAGTTAAAAACAAAAGTTTTAATATCTAATTTTTCAAGATTTAAAATATCAGCTTCATTTTGTTTTAGGTTTACATTATTAAACTCAAATTTATCACTACTTATATTTAAAGCAAAATCTTTATTTGCATGGAAATCATAATTTAATTGTAAATTTAAATTTGCTTTTTCATCTAAATCAAAATTTAGCAAATCTTTTTTATAAGTAAGAAACTCTTTTAATCTTAAATCTTCAATTAAGATTCTTCCATAACCTCTAAATGGCTCAAGTTTAAAAGCTCCACCAATAGAGATATTTGTATGTTCATTTAATTTAAATTTCAAATCATTTGAAGATAAAATATCTTTGTATGTTCCTAAATCATATAAAGTATAATTTATATCTTTTAGATTTAAAGTATAATCTTCATCTTCTTTTGTATAGCTAATATTTGCATTTAATAGCTCTATTTTTGAAACTAAGAATGTAAGGCTACTTGAGCTTTCTTCTTTTTTCTCTTCTACTTCTTGGCTTGGTTTTGCAAGTTTTGCTAGATTTATATTTCCATCTTTTTCTTCAATTACATTTATAAATGCATCTTTTAAAGTAATGTTATCAAAGCTAACACTTGCTTTTTGAATAGATTTTAATAGTGCAAAATTTATTGCAAATTGCTTAAAAGCAATTGTTGTTATATTGTTTTCATCAGCTATTTTAAAGCCATGAATTTTTGCTTCTAGAATAAATGGATTAAATTCTACTTTTTCTATGCTTGTTTTTTGAGTTAGATTTTCATCTAAATTTTTTATTAATTGGTCTTTTACAACCATAGGTATAATTTTGAAACCTATTGTTATATAGATTGCTAATACTAAACATAGCCAATAAAATGACTTTTCTAGTTTTCCCATTGGAATCCTTCTTTTTTATAAATAACACAAGTGTAAATTTAAATTATTATAACAAAATAAAGTTAAGTTAGCTAGAATTCCATGTAATTAAAAGGACGTAAAAATGACTATTATAGAATTATTTCAAAAATTATTAAGATTTAAATCTCTAACTCCACATGATGATGGGGCATTTGATTTTATAGAAGAGTATTTAGGCGAGACTTGGACTTGCATAAAAGTTGATATGGAAGGTGTAAAAAACAGATTTTATTATAAAAAATTCAACGAAAATTCTCAACATCTTTGCTTTGCAGGTCATATAGATGTAGTACCTGTGGGTGAAGGATGGACTATTGACCCATTTGCTGGACATGTGGTTGATGGCGTAATCACAGCAAGAGGTGCGCAAGATATGAAAAGTGGTGATGCAGCTTTTTTATATGCTTGTAAACACGCTCAAAATTTTGATGGAACATTATCAATTTTAATGACAAGTGATGAAGAGGGTGAGGGAACTTACGGAACTATTAAGATGTTAGAACATCTAAAAGAGATTAATATGATTCCAAACTATGCAGTTGTAGCAGAACCAACTTGTGAAGAGGTATTTGGAGATGCCATAAAAGTAGGACGACGTGGAAGTATAAACGGATATTTAACAATACAAGGAAAACAAGGACACGCAGCTTATCCAGAAAAAGGAATAAATCCAGTTCATCAAATAGCACCACTTTTAGAAAAAATTGCTGGATATGATTTAGACAAAGGCGATCAATATTTTGCACCAAGTAAACTAGTAATCACAGATATTAGAGCAGGAATGCAAGTAACAAACGTAACACCAAATAAACTAGATTTGATGTTCAATGTACGAAACTCAACAAACACAAAAAAAGAAGATGTTGAAGATTATATCCAAAAAGTATTTGGACATTTAGACTACACTCTAAGAACAACGCAAGGCTCATTTCCATTTGTGACAAATAAAGAATCAAAAGTCGTACTTGCAATGGAAAATTCAATCCAAGAAGTTCTAGGAATAAAAACAAAACACTCAACAGCAGGTGGAACATCTGATGCCAGATATTTTGGAGCATTTGGAATCGAAGCAATTGAGTTTGGAGTTATAAATGACACTATTCATAGTATTGGTGAGAGAACTACTGTAAAAGAAGTAGAGGGATTGAGTGCTGTGTTTGAGGATTTGATAGGGAAGTTTTAATTTAAAATTATATAAAAAAGCAAAGGAATTAAATGTTTATAATAAATTTAACATACAAAGTATCTTTAGATGAAGTTGATAAATATTTACAGCAACATGTAGAATATTTAAAAGTTCAATATGACGAGAAAAACTTTATAGCATCAGGAAGAAAAAATCCTAGAGATGGTGGTGTAATTTTATCTAAGTTAGATTCAAAAGATAAGTTGCAAGAAGTATTAGAACAAGACCCCTTTTATATAAAAAATTTAGCAAACTATGAAATCATAGAATTCTTTCCTACGATGACATCAAAAGAATTTGAGAATTTGAAAGAAGAAATTTAAGAATTCAAAGAAATTTGAAGGAAAAAGCTTTGGATTTTCCAAAGCTTTCTTTCATATTGTAATCTTTTTTATTATCACACTTTTTTCTAGCTATAATAAATAAAAAAATTATAGGTTATCTTATGTCAAATAAACATATATCACAATTTTTAGATTATTATATAAAACTTCTAAATCCACAATATGCTGTTTTATTAAAGGGAAAATGGGGAAGTGGAAAAACTCATTTTATTAATAAATACAAGGAAGAGTTAGACGCAAATAAACAAAGATATATTTACGTGAGTTTATATGGTGTAAAAAATTATGATGAAATTGAAACTAAATTCTTACAATCAACTAATCCTACAATATTTAATAATAAAACTATTTTTGCAGGCAAAATTGCAGATGCCTTTATTAACGAAAAAATAAAAAAATCTTTAGAAAATATAAAAAAATCTCTTTCATCTTTAAATGCAAAAGGAAATATACTTATTTTTGATGATTTAGAGAGATGTTCTATAAATATTATCAATTTATTGGGATATATTAATTTTTTTGTTGAACACCAAGCTTACAAAGTAATATTAATTGCAAATGAAGAAGAACTTGAAAAAACGGAAAAATATACACTAATAAAAGAAAAACTTATTGGAAAAACTTTTGAAATAACTTCCAATACTTGTGAAGCATATAATGATTTTCTTATAGAATTAAAAAATGAAAAGGATGTAAAAGATAAAATATTTAATGAATATAAAAACATAATTTTAAACACATATGAAGATTCTAAATATAATAATCTTCGTGTTTTAAGGCAATCAATACTTGATTTTGAAAGAATTTATAATGAATTTTTATTTGAATATGATAATAAAGAATTATTTGTAGATTTTATTAAGATTTTTTTCATTTTTCATTTTGAGATTAGATGTAATAATTATACAATTAATGATTATTTAATTGATAAAAAAAACAATGAATCAAATGTATTTAATAATACAGTAGAAAAATTATCTAAAAAGAAATGTGATGATTCTAAAAAAAAATCAATTTCTCTTAATTATGGATATTTTAATATAAAATATAAAATCAAATATTTAGAGAATGATTTGATTATATCAGTTCAATCTTGGAATAATATTTTAATAGATTCTAAAATTGATAAAGAGTTATTAAAAAAAGAGATAAATGAGAGTAAATACTTTATAGATAAAAACACTCCTGACTGGAAAAAATTAGCCTATTTTTATAACTTAGACAATGATGAAACATTTCAAACATTAGTAAATAAAATTCACGAAAATTTTCTAACTGAATATTGTGAAAACTTTAATCAATATATGCTTATATCTTCAATGTTACTATTTTTTCAAGAAAAAAAACTATTTAAGATAAGTTACGAACTTCTTTTTACCAATATCCTAAAAGGTTTAGATTTAGTTTATTCAAAAAATGAAAAAAAGTTAAAAAAACATATTTTTTATGAATTAAATTATATTGATAGAAGTTATGAAAATTTTGGATTTAGGGATAGTTGTAGTTTTAAAAAATTAAATGATGATGTCAATGAGTTTTTTGAAGTAAAAAAAACCGAAATTATGAAAAAAGATTCTGAGTTCATAATTGAGTTATTTAATCAAAATAATGGTCAAGAGTTATTTGAACTTTTTGAAGGTCGAAATAATAATGATGATGGTAAAGTTTTTTATTATAATAAGCCTATTTTGTCTTATATAAATTTGGATTTATTTTATGAGACATTAATAAAAACGAATGGAAATACTATGCATTATTTTGGTGAAATTATAAAAAATAGATATTTTAAGGGCAGAGAAAATTTGTTTGTAGAAAAAGAGTTTTTGAAAGAATTGCTTTCAAAACTTAAAGAGTATATAAAAAATAATGATTTTAAATTAAGTTCATACAATTTAAATAAAGAGATTGTAATTAATTTGGAAACTGCTTTAAAGAATATAAAAGATTTGGAAAATTAAGTGGTTGTTTTTTTGATAATTTTTCTAAAATAATAGATAAATATTTCAAAAAAATTTAAAAATTAATAGTAGACTAGCTTTAAAGATAACATATTATGTATAATATATTTGACAATATATAAATAAAATTGTAAAATGTATAATATATTTTACAAAAGTGATAAAAATGGATTTAAAAGAACTAGGCTTAGAAATAAAAAACTATAGGAAAGAAAATTCTATATCTCAATCAAAGATTTGTGATGATTTAAAGATCTCACGAGCGACACTTTCTTCTCTAGAAAATGGAAGAGGTGTAGATGTTGGGATAAAAAAAGTTATGCAAATACTTGATTATCTAGGATATGAGTTTTGTATAAAACAAAAAAGTTTATTTCCTACTTTGGAGGATTTGAGAAATGAGTGATTTTTTAACTGTAAAGGTAGATTCTAAAACATCTGGTGTTTTATCATTTGAAGAAAATGAATATATTTTTTCTTATAAAACAGAAGATAAAAAAGATTTTATTTCACTTACTATGCCCGTTCGTACTAAATCTTGGAATAGCCAAAATCTTCATCCTCTATTTGAAATGCACTTACCTGAGGGCTATTTATTATCTATAATCAAAAAACACTTTTCAAAGTTCACAAAAACTGATGATTTTGGTTTATTAAAACTTATGTCACCAAGTATAAAAGGAAGAGTTTCTTATGAACAAAATTTAAATATAGAGTTAAAACCTCTTGTTTTAGATGATTTACTTCATTCTTCAAATGAAAAACTATTTGATGAATTGGTATCTAGGTTTGCTTTAAATTCTCCAATTTCAGGAGTTCAACCAAAGGTTTTAGCTCAAATAGAAAACAAGGCAACTTTAAAACTTGAAGATTATATCGTGAAGTCTTGGGGTGAAGAATATCCAGAATTGGCACTTAATGAATACTTGTGTATGAAAGTTGTTCAAAAGGCAAATATTTGTGTTCCTGAGTTTTATTTATCTCAAGATAGAAAGCTTTTTATTATGAAAAGATTTGATATAAAAGAGGATAATAGTTATTTAGGTTTTGAAGATATGTGCGTACTTTTTGGGAAAAATCGTGATGACAAATACGAAGGGACTTATGAACAAATAGCCAAAACAATAAAAACTTTTGTCTCTCCAAAATATAAAAAAGAGTCTTTAGAAAATTTTTTTAAAATGATAGTTATAAATTTTTTATTAAAAAATGGAGACGCACATCTCAAAAACTTTGGATTGATTTATGATGATATTTCAAATATCAAATTAGCCCCTGCTTATGATGTTGTAACTACAACAGTGTATATTAAAAATGATATTCCAGCACTTCATCTTTTAGGAAGTAAGAAATGGTGGAAAGAAAAACAACTTTTGAGATTTGGTATAGAATTTTGTAATTTAACAGCAAAAGAAGTTAAAGAACTTTATGAAATATGTATAAAAGCAAAAAATGAGATTATAGAAGAAGCAAAAACTTATAAAAAAGATGAACATTTGTCTAATTTTATTGATAACTTGATTGAAAAATGGTCATAAAAAAAGAGTAGAAAATATTTCAAAATGATAAATTTAGTTTTCATTCTTAATAAAAATAGTTTCAAATGATAAGTAATTTTCTCATTTTAAATAAAAGGAGTTTAGTTTTGAAATTATATGAAATTGGTAAAAATATTAAAACATTGAGAAAAGCAAAAAAAATAACTCAAGAACAATTAGCCTCTAAATGTGGTATCAGTAGAGTTACTCTTGGAAAAGTAGAACGTGGAGAATTGGGAAATACTTCTGTTAAAACATTGGATATTATACTAGCTAGTCTAGGTTTAGAAATAGAGTTTAAAACTATTCGTGGTTTTGGTTTACCAACATTAGATGAGTTATAAACAAAAAATCCTACTACTTTTAATATTGAACTAACATAATATAAGTTAATATCTTTATTATTTAATTATTAAAAGGAAGTATTATGAAGTCATTAAGTCCAAACCTAGCTGTAAAAGATATAAAACAAACTGTATCATATTATCAAGATAATTTTGGTTTTGAAATTGAGATGTTAGTTGATTCTTTACAAGAAGGTTTTAGTCCAGAAATTAAAAAAGATAAAGATTATATTTGGGCTCTTATTAAAAAAGGTGATATTTCTTTGATGCTACAAGAAGAAAACAGCATGAAAGAAGATATTGGAAACTTCTTTGAAGGAATAGGGGCTTCAATTACTTTATATATTGAAGTGGATGATGTGAATATTCTATATGAAAAAGTAAAAGAAAGTGTTGAAGTATTGAAGCCTGTTTATACAACTTGGTATGGTCAAAAAGAATTTTATATAAAAGATATAAATGGCTATATTTTAGGCTTTAGTTCAAAAGTTTAAATAAGAATTAATAGCTTAAGGATAATCAATTATGACAAACTTACCACAAGATACAAAAGTATTTAATTTTATAGAAAATATTGATTATACTGATACCTTTAGCACAGAACTTAGACAAGACAGTGATATAAAAGATTTATATTTACGTTTTGTAAATACTAAGTCAAAAACTATAGATTTTTTGATGTCTTTAAGAAATAAAATTATGTCAATCTTTGGTGCTAAAACTGTTATAAACGAAACAAAAGGTGATTTTGCTGTTGGAAATAGTTTAGGTTTATTTAAAATATATTACATAGATGAAAAAGAGATAATTTCTGGACTAAAAGATAGTCATCTTGACTTTTGTATTTCATTTTATAAAATAGATAATAAAGTATTATTATCAACACTAGTTAAATACAATAATACATTTGGTAGGGTTTATATGAATATTATTAAACCTTTTCATAAATTAATAGTAAAAAATATGTTAAAAAATTTAAAATAATAAAGCTATATTTTTTATTAAAAGGCAAAGTTATAAGGTGCGTTATGAAACTAGAAGAGATAGAATCAATATTTATGACAAAAAAAGGTGCGATAAAAGAGTTTCCTTTTGGTGATGATACGATGGTATTTAAAGTCATGAATAAGATGTTTGGGCTTGTTAGTTTAAAAAATTCGCCATTAAGTATAAATTTAAAATGTGATCCAAATGATGCAATAGCTTATAGAGATATTTATGAGTGCGTAAAACCAGCTTATCATATGAATAAAAAACATTGGAATACTATTATTTTAGATGGAACTATGAATGAAGAGATATTAAAAGAAATGCTAGATGATTCATATAATTTAGTTATATCAAAATTAACTAAAAAACAAAAAGAAGAGTTGAAATTACATAATAATAAACAGGAAATATAGTGAAAACAATAGGATTACTTGGTGGTATGTCTTGGGAGAGTACGGCTTTGTATTATAAACTGATAAATGAAGAAGTAAAAAAACAATTAGGCGGTTTACATAGTGCAAAAGTAGTTATTTATAGTGTTGATTTTGATGAGATAGAAAAACTACAACACTGTGGAAACTGGGATGAAACAGCAAAGATACTATCTCAAGCTTCAAAAAACATACAAAATGCAAGTGCAGATTTTATAGTACTTTGTACTAATACAATGCATAAAGTCTTACCTCAAATACAAAAAAATATTGAGATTCCTTTTTTACATATTGCAGATGCTACTGGTAAAAAACTGCAAGAGCAAGAGATTGAAAAAGTAGGGTTATTAGGCACTGCTTTTACTATGAAACAAGAGTTTTATAAAGAACGAATAAATAAAAATTTTAATATTGAAGTAATAATACCAAATGAAGAGGATATAAATATTGTCCATAAAATCATATATGAAGAACTATGTTTGGGTATTGTAAAAGAAAATTCTAAAAAAGAGTATTTAAGAATTATTGATGATTTAGTATCAAAAGGTGTACAAGGTGTAATTTTAGGTTGTACAGAAATTGGAATGTTAATAAAAAATGAAGATACAAAAGTTAAACTTTTTGATACAACTCATATACATTCACTTGAAGCTGTAAAAAAAGCACTTGAAAATTAGAGTTAAATTATGAACGCAATAGAGTATATAAAAGAACATCATAGTAAAGACTCAATTATCACAAAAGATATTGTATTAGCCAAGTTTTGTGCCCTTGAAAACAACTATAAACACTCTTTTATTATTCCTTGTAATCTTTTAAATATTGTATATAGTGGTACAAAGATTTTGCATACGGTTGATGGTGATATAGAGGTTCGAGCTGGTGAGGCTTTTTTTATTACTAAGGGTGAATATGTTATGAGTGAAGTTGTTGGGGATTCTGAATATAAGTGTTTATTGATATTTTTTGATCATCACTTAACCCGAAAACTTTTATCTGAACTTCCTTTTAAGCTTAACTCTAACAAATCGATTGATACAAAAAATATATTCAAATTTGAAGTTGATGCTTTTTTACAAAATACAGCAGATACTTTGAAACTCTATTTAGAAGATAAACCTAAATTTAGTGAAGAGCTAATAAGTTTAAAACTAAAAGAATTGATACTTTTGATTTTGGGTACAGATTCTAAAGAGAACTTTATTAGTTTTTGTCAAAATCTGATTTTAGATAAAAGTGATTTAAAAAGTTTTATGGAAGCTAATTTTGAAAAAGATTTGAGTATTGAAGAGTTTTCAAAACTAAGTGGTAGAAGTCTTAGTGGTTTTAAAAGTGAGTTTAAATCTATATTTAATGAATCTCCAATGCAATGGATTTTGAAAAAAAGAGTTGAAAAAGGAAAATTTTTGATTCAAGAACTTGGCTATGATGTTGGAAATGCAGCTTTGAGTGTAGGGTTTAAAACTCATGCTCATTTTAGCAGAGTTTACAAAAAACGCTTCAATATTAATCCTAGCTATATAGACAAATAGTTAAACTTTACAGATAAACAAAATATAAAAATAACTGATATACTTTTCTTATAAACAAAAAAGGACACAATATGAAAAAAATAGTTTTGTCACTAATAACAACAGCAATTTTAGGTTTTTCAAGTACTCTTACGATAGAGGGATTTTCTTCTCCTGAAAGTACAATTGTAAATAGAAGTGATTTATATGTATCAAATGTTGGAAAAGAATTAAAACCAACTTTAAAAGATGGTGATGGATTTATTTCAAAATTAGGTGTAAATGGAAAAGTTCAAGACTTACATTTTATAGATGGATTAGATGCACCAAAAGGTATGGGAATAGTTGGAAATACTTTATTTGTAGCTGATATTGATACTCTTAGAGGTTTTGATTTAAGCACTAAAAAAGAAGTTTTTAATGTAGTTTTTGAAGGTGTAAATTTTTTAAATGATATAACAGTAAAAGACTCAAACATGTTATTTATAGGTGCTAGTGATACAAGTGCGATTTATGAAGTAAATATTTCAAATAAAAGTTACAAAAAATTGATGGATTTTACAGTTGCAAATGGACTTTTTTATGAAGATGGTATTTTATATGCAGCGCAACTTGGAAGTACAACACAAAATATGTTTGATGGAAAAGGAAAGTTATATAAAATTGATTTAAAAGATAACAACAAACTAACACAACTTGGAACTTTTGAGGGAGTTTTAGATGGTGTTCATAAAGTTGAAAATAAAGTTTATGTTAGTGATTGGGGAAATGCAAAAAAAACTGGAATCATTAGAGTTTATGATTTACAAACAAAAAAAGAGTCAGTTTTAGAAGCTGAGCTTTTTATGGGTGCAGCTGATTTTTGGATTGATGAAAAATCAAAAAAAGTTTTTATGCCTCAAATGATAGGTGGAAAAGTAACTATTTTTGATTTAAAATAGGATGTGAAAGAGATTAATAAATCTCTTCCACATAATATCTATTGTTTTTTACATTGATATGTACATTTGTGTCAAAAATCTCAGATAAATTTTTACTTGTTAAAATATCTTTTTTTTTCCCACTTTTATATATGGTGTTATTGTGTATTAAAGCTACATTTTTTATCTCTTCGAAAATTTCTTCTAAGTGATGAGTTACTAAGATAATCGAACAAGTTTTTGATAATTTCTGAATCATCTTAATAAAGTTTATTTGTGCTTTTATATCAAGTCCAACTGTTGGCTCATCTAAAATAAAGGCTTTTGGTTCATGAATTAGTGCCCTTGCTACTATACATTTTCGCAGTTCTCCAGTTGACATTTCTTGAACGTATTTATTTGCTAAATGTTCAATTTCTAAATACTTCATAGTCTCTTTTGCTTTTTTGTGTTGTTCAACACTAAAATCTTGATGTTTAAAAACCCCAATAGAACTATAATGTCCACTTAAAACTGTAATATAGCCTGTTAAAAAAGAACCATTCATTGCAAAATAGTTGTGTAAATCATTTGTAATGATTCCTAACTCTTTTTTTAGCTCAAAAATAGAGTAGTTTGATTTCCCTAAAATCTCTTTTTTATATGGATTTGTTTTTCTTGGATGAATTTCTGATTGGATTAGTTTCATCAAAGTTGACTTTCCACTTCCATTTGCTCCAAGTATCGCCCAATGCTCTTTTTCTTTTATTTTTAATGTAATATCTTTTAAAATAATTTTACTATCATATCCCACATTTATGTTTTCAAAGTCAATAATATTCATAAATCTCCTAAATAAATACGTTTTTCAAGATACTACTAGTAAATGTTTAATATAATCCTTAAAATACGATTTATATATAAAGAGAGCAAATGAAAGTTACAAGAATAAAAAAATTAATGATTTCAGGTATTAGTGCAGTTACAAATAATGAATTTGAAATGAGTGAAGAAAATGGAAAAATAGCCCAACTTTGGGAAGAATATTTTGCAAAAGATATTTATAAAACTACTTTCAATAAAGCAAATAGTGATTTTATGTACGGTGTTTATAGTGATTATGAATCTGATGTGACAGGAAATTATAAAATAACTGTTGGAGTTGAAGTTACAAAACCAAAAAATGCAATAGTAATTGAAGATAAAAAATATTTAATCTTTAGCAAAAAAGGAGAGCTACCTTTAGTTGTTGTAGAGTTATGGGAAGAGATTTGGGATTATTTTGAAAAAAATAGCGAATATGAAAGAGCTTTTGAAATTGATTTTGAAAAATATGCAAAAGAAGATGAAATAGAGATTTACGTTTCTATAAAATAGAGGAAAATAAAAAATGATTGAATGTAATTCAATAGATGAAGTAAGAACAAATATAAACAATATTGATGAGCAAATAGTAAAATTAATAGCTCAAAGAGGCGAATTTGTAAAACAAGCTGCAAAGTTTAAAAAAGATAACGATGACGTAAAAGCTCCCAAAAGAGTAGAAGAAGTTATAAATAAAGTAAAAAATATTGCAAAATTAAATGGTGCAAATGAAGAAGTAATTGAAAATGTTTATAAAGCGATGATCGATAGCTTTATAAAAGCAGAAATGAAAGAGTTTGAAAAGTTGAAATAAAATGATTAAGATTTTTTCTGAGATAAATTTTATTAGAAAAGCTGACTCTTTAGATGCTCTAAGATTAAGCCAAATAACAAATGAATTAACAAGTTATATTTTTGAAAAAGAAGTCCCAAAATGCTTTGAGGATGAACTTTTAGAAGAGAGTTTCAAACAAAGAATTTTAAGTGATGAATATGAACATTTTGTATATGTGCAAGAAAATGAAATTGTAGGTTTTATTGCAATCAAAAATAAAAACCGACTTTTTCATCTTTTTATAGATTCAAAACATCATAAAAAAGGAATTGCAAAAGAGCTTTGGAACTATATAAAAGAGCATTATGATGTTTCAAATATGAGCGTAAATGCCTCACTTTATGCCATCAAAACCTATGAATCTTTTGGTTTTAAAGTTACTGGTGAAGAAAGTGAATATTTAGGTTTGAAGTATCAGCCAATGAGTTATAAATGCTAAATAATTCTGAAAACAAATCTTTTTTTATCATCGATTACGATAAAAAATATTTAAAACAAATAGTTGAACTTTTTATAAATACAGTTCATAATATAAATAAAAAAGATTACACAAAAGAACAACTAAACGCTTGGGCAAATCCAAGGTATGATTTGAATACTTGGGAAAAAAGATTTGAAAAATCAAAACCATATCTGTGTATGTTTGAAGATGAAGTGGTGGGATTTTGCGAGTATTATGATGGTTATATTGATTGTTTTTATATTCATTTTAAATACCAAGGTTATGGAGTAGGAAAACTTCTATTAACTCATATTTTAGAACTTGCAAAAAACAATAAAATAGATAAAATTAAAGTTGATGCAAGTATCACTGCAAAGCCATTTTTTGAGAAGTTTGGATTTATACAAGTTAGAGAAAATTTGCTTAAGAGAGAAAATATTGAGTTTGTGAATTTTAGTATGGAAAGAAATTTTTTTTCATATTAAAGCACAAAAAAAAGGCAAATAAATTTGCTATAAAAACTATAAAGTTAGAATTGTAAGCATTGAAGATGATTATAAGTTTTAGGAAATAATTAAAGAATTTAATACAAAAGATGAACTACAAGAACATTTTAATAAGAGGAGATACTGATTTTTTAACTTCATTAAATAGTTTTGGAATTTTTCAAAGTAAATTAAATAAGTAGGAATATTAATGAGAACAAACGCTTTAAAACAACTTCATAACAAAAAATATAAACCCTCAAATAAGCTTATAAAATACATAGATGCTTATTGGAGTATAGAAAATGTATCAAAAAATAGTATTTCTATTCCCATAGTTCCTGATGGTTGTATGGATATTATTTATAAAAATGGCGATCTTATTTTTGTAGGTGCTATGATTGAGAGTAAAATTGTGGAGATTTTACCTTTTGACTACTCTTTTGGAATACGTTTTAAACCTGCTATTTTTCCTCATTTAGTTAAAATTGATTCAAATAAATATATTAATGAAGTCGTTTCTTTAGAATTTTTATCACAAGATTTATTTAATCAAATAATTATAAATAAAAATGATGAACTTCAAACGGTTGATTATCTTAATCAACTTTTTGAACTCTTATTTGAAAAAATAGAACTAAATCAAAAAATTATTAAAGCTATTGATAAAATTATCAATCATCGTGGAAATATTTCACTTAAAGAGTTGGAAGGATATATCGATTTAAGCAATAGACAATTACAAAGATTATTTCAAAATTATTTGGGATATTCTCCAAAAAAGTTTTGTAATATCGTAAGATTTTTTGATTTATTTAAAGAATTAATCAAAAATAATACCGATAATTTATCCTCAAAAGCTTATGAATTTGGTTATTGTGACCAATCTCATTTAAATAAAGAGTTTAAAAAATTTTCAAATCTTTTTCCTACTCATGAATTAATGTCTATTTTTTACAAGACAAAATAATCAATTTTTACTATACTTTTCAAAACATAAGGAGTTTTATAATGAAATCAATGATTGTAAATTTAGCAGTTAATGATATTGTTTCAACAATAAAATATTATCAAGAAAATTTTGATTTTGAATTACAAATATTAGTAGATGAATCAAAAACTATTTTTGATACAGAAATCAAAAAAGAGCTAAACTATATTTGGGCAATGATAAAAAAAGAGGGTGTTTCAATAATGCTTCAAAGTATTGAAAGTTTAAAAGAAGATGTTGGAGTATTTTTTGACAATATTGGTGCATCATTAACGTTGTATATTGAAGTTGAAAATGTAGATGAATTGTATTTAAGAATAAAAGATAACGTAATCATTTATAAAGAAATTCAAGATACTTGGTATGGACAAAGAGAATTTTATATTAAAGATATTAATGGGTATATTTTAGGATTCACAAGTAAAGAAATTTAAATTTACAAATGCTTCAGTAAAAATAACTCTTAATTGGAAAATATCTTGATAGAAATTTAAGAATATAAAATCTATAATAAAAAATAAACTTTTAAAGGAAAAAACAATGAATACTTCAATCTAATTCAAGGATAAAATCTAAAAATACAATTATCCTTGATACTCATTTACTAATTAGTCAAGGAAATCCATGCAACATTTACAAATAAATAATCTTACATTTAAGTATTCACACACAAATATTTTTACAAATCTAAATCTTACTTTTGAACCATTTTCTTGGAGTTGTATCGTTGGAAATAATGGTTCAGGTAAAACAACACTTTTAAAACTTATCTCAAAAAAATTAAAGCCTGAATTTGGAAGTATAGTTGGCAATGATTTGGTTTATTATTGCCAACAAAGTTTGACTGAAACTCCAGAAGGTTTTGAAGAGTTTATTTACACTTTTAATAGTAAAACTTTTAGATTAAAAGAGTTACTTCATATCCAAGATGAGTGGTTTTATAGATGGAAGAATTTAAGTTATGGAGAGAAAAAAAGAGTTCAAATTGCTATAGCTTTATACCAAGAAGTGGATGTTTTATTATTGGATGAGCCTACAAATCATTTGGATTATACTTCAAAAAATATTGTTCTAGAAGGTTTGAAAAATTTTAGAGGTATTGGTATTTTAGTTAGCCATGACAGAGAGATTTTAAATACTTTATGCACAAATACAGTTATCATAAAAAATCAAAATATTTACACATACAAAAGTAATTATGACAATGCTATAAAAGAGTTCAATCAACATAGAGATTTTTTGATAAAAGAGAATGAAAATATTAACAAAGAATTAAAAAAACTTCAAAAAAATATTCAAAATCAAAAAGAAAAAGTATCAATATCAAAAAGTAGATTGTCTAAGAAAAATATAGATAAAAATGATAAAGACTCAAAAGAAAAAATAAATCTTGCCAAACTTACAGGAAAAGATAAAAATGATTCAAAACTTGTCACGACTTTTTCTAAAAAATATGAAGATCAAAAACTAAAAAGAAATGAATTAGATAAAGAGTTTACAAAAGGAATAAAAATAGAGAATAATATTTCAAAAAAGGATTTATTCTCTTTTTTCTTAGAAGAGGGAAGTTTGAAATTATCCCAAGAAAAAACTTTGTATTATCCAAATTTATCCATAAATTCAAATGATAAAATAGCTATTATTGGGGATAATGGCGTTGGAAAAAGTAGTTTTCTAAAATATTTTATTTCAAAGATTGGTTTAAATAGTAACTACTTATATCTTCCCCAAGAGATTGAAGAAATTCAAATCAAAAAATTATATGAAGAAATAGACTTTTTTGATAACGAAAAAAAAGGTTTGCTTTTTACTCTTATAAGAAGAATGTCCTCAAATCCAAAAAATCTTTTGGAGAATATCTTTGCAAGTCCTGGGGAACTAAGAAAACTTTTTATTGCAAAAGCATTATTAGAGAATATCAGTTTGATTATACTTGATGAACCTACAAATCACATGGATATAGATTCTATTGAAGCCATTGAAAAAGCTTTAGTTGATTATGATAAAGCTTTGATTGTGGTAAGTCATGATAAAACTTTTATTGAAAATCTTAAAATGAAAGTATGGATACTATGTAATAAAAATAATCAAATAACCTTAATCAAATAATACTTAAGATACATTTTTATTATCAATTATTATAAAGGCGATATCTTTGAGTAAATTATGGAAAAAATACATGGAAAAAAACATATTGTTTTTAATGAAAGATAAGCCAAACGATTTAATTAAACCTATTGAAATTTTTTGATTACAGGAGATTATAATGGCATTTTCAAAAGAGCAAAAAGAAGAACTCTTAAAAGTAAAATATGTAGGTGAAACGGTTGTAAAACGATTTGAACAAATTGGTATTAATTCTTTAGAAGATTTATCTAAAAGTAGTGTTGAAGAGATAACTGATATTGTTTCAGATATTTTAGATAGCACTTGTTGGAAAAATAGTTCACAAGCTAAAAAAGCAGTTCAAAATGCCATAGATTTTGCAAATGAGTATAAAAAATAAAATATATTTTTTGGAAGTCTTGATTCTACTTAAAGGTTATTATTATGAATATTATAGAAAAAATTTTACAAAAACAAAAAGTATTTATACTCGATGGTGCACTTGGAACACAGATACAAAGAAATGGTCATGATGTAAATGATTCTTTATGGTCTGCTAAGTTTTTAAATGAAGATACATCAGTAATAAAAGAAGTTCACAAACAATATTTAGAAGCTGGGGCTGATTGTATAATTACATCAAGTTATCAAGCAAGTATTGAAGGTTTTTTAAAAAAAGGTTTTTCCCAAGAAAAAGCTATTGAATTAATAAAATTATCAATAAATATTGCAAAAGAAGCAAGAGATGAGTTTTGGGAAGCATTTGAAAATAAGCAAAGTAGAGTAAAACCTCTAGTTGCTGCTTCAATAGGTCCTTATGGAGCATATTTAGCTGATGGTTCTGAATACACAGGTGATTATAAAATAAGTGATGAAGAGCTAAAAAGTTTTCATAAAAAAAGATTAGAAATCATACTTGAAACAAATCCTGATATTTTGGCTTGTGAAACTATCCCTTCATTTAAAGAAGCAAAAATCATTTGTGATTTATTAAAATATTACCCAAATACTTCATCATGGATTACATTTAGTGCAAAAGATGAAAACTATACAAATGCAGGTGATGATATAAAAGTGTGTATGACTTATTTTAATAAACATGAACACATAAGTGCTCTTGGGATAAATTGTACTGCTCCTCAATATATTCCAATGCTTATTGAAAATATTAAAAGTGTTTCTTCTAAACCAATTATTGCTTATCCAAATGGAGGTTCAAAATATAATCCAATTACAAAAGTCTGGGAAAAAGGTGAGTTAAGCCCTCCAGAATATGCAAAACTATCTCATCTTTGGTATACAAAAGGTGCAAAAATTATTGGTGGATGTTGTGAAACTACCCCTAATGAGATTGAATGTATTAGAAAAACATTAATTGTTTAGTGTTTTTCTTATTCTACTTAAGTGAGTAGCTGAAATACCAAGATATGAAGCAATATGATATTGTGAAAGTCTTGGTATTATGTGTTCAAAATCTTTTAAAAATCTATCGTATCTTTTTTTTGCATCTTCTAGTACCAAAGAGTATGTATTATCGTCCTTTTGCATTATCCAATGTTTTTCTAAATAAAGAATATGATACATTTTTAAATCTTCGTATTTATATAAAAGTTTTCTATATTTCGTATGATTGATATCTACAACTATTGAGTTTTCAATAGCTTGAACACAAGAAGTTATTTCACTATTTGTTAAAAGTGAGACCATAGGTCCATAAAATCTTGTTTCCCAAAAAAAGTTTTTAGTAAATTCTTCTCCTTTTTCATTTAAAGAAAAAGTTCTAAATAATCCCTTATAAACAAAGGATATTTCATCTATTTTACTATATAAATCAAAGGCAAAATCACCTTTTTTTATCTCTCTTATTGTACATATATTTTTAAATTCATTCCAAGTTGTATCACTAATTGGATAGTATGAATTTATCGTTTGTTGTAATTTATTAAGTATCTCGTTTTCATTCATTTTTGAAGCTTATCAAAAAAATCAACTTATGTAAATGACAAAGAAAAATCTTTCATATAAACTGTCATCAAAAAAAGGAATTATAAAATGACACAAAATTTAAAAGCACATATGCTAATATTTATCGCAACTATTTTAATAGCATTCTCATTTATCATATCAGGGAAAATTTCAGGATTGATTAATCCTATTTCTCTTACATTACTCCGGTTTGTATTGGCATTTACTGTATTATTACCATTTATTTTACTTAGCAAAAAATATAGAAATAAAATCAAACAAAGTTTTTCAAAAGGTCTTAAAATAAGTCTTTTTTATAGTTTATATTTTATATTATTATTCAAAGCTTTGGAATATACTTCTGCCTTAAACACATCAACACTATTTACTTTAGTTCCTTTATTAACTGCTATTTTTGCAAGTTTTATTTTTAATGATAAATTAAATATTTTGAAATTATCAATTTATTTATTGGGAATGATAGGAACTGTAATTGTTATATTTGATGGAAGTTTGGAAGCTATAATTAAGTTAACTTTTAATAGTGGAGATATTATATTTTTATTTGCTGTTGTTTCTATGGGAATATATTCAATTTCTGCAAAATATTTTTATGAAAAAGATGATGAAGTTCTAGTTTTAACATTAATGACTTTATTTGGAGGAATTATCTGGATGAGTTTAGCTTTAATTATTTTTGATATTCCTTTTGAATGGATGAAATTAGAAAGAGAAAATATTTATTATATGCTTTATTTAAGTATTGGTGCAACACTATTTACTGTATTTTTATATCAAAAAGCAACGATAGTTATTGGGCCAAATAAAGTAATGGCTTATGTTTATTTAAATCCAGCAATTGTTGCTTTTATTATGTTTATTTATGAAAATGAATTAATTAATTTAAATATGCTTATAGGAATTCTAATATCTGTTTTTGCTACAATTTTATTGTTGAAAGAAAATAAAAAATTATGAGAAATATATGAATTTAGAAAAATAAAAATAATTAGAATCAGAGTTTTTACCTATTTATTTAAAAGATTACGAAGAGTAAAAATTTTTTTCTCTGATAAGTTAGAACTAGGTGATATAATAGCCTCTTTAACTTTTTATGAAAAAGATATATTAAGTATTAAAATTTGTGAGAGTAGTAATTAATTACTATCTATTAAAGTGTATTAAATTATAAGAAAGCATTATTATTGCATAATGGGGTATTTAATGTCTAAAGGAAAATAATGAGTCAATTACCAAACTGCCCAAAATGTGGAAGTGAATATACTTACGAAGATGGAAATTTATACATCTGTCCTGAGTGTGCCCATGAATGGTCACAAGATGCATCTTTAGAAAATAACGATGCATTAGTAGTAAAAGATGCAAATGGTACTATTTTACAAGATGGAGATGATGTTACTGTTATCAAAGATTTAAAAGTTAAAGGTAGTTCATCTGGAATTAAAGTTGGTACTAAAATCAAAGGTATTAGACTTGTTGAGGGAAATGATGGTCACAATATCGACTGTAAAGTTACAGGTGTTGGAGCTATTAAATTAAAACAAGAGTTTGTTAAAAAATCTTAATTTAATCAAACAAGAAGTTTTGAATTTCAAAACTTCTTAGAAATCTTAAGCCTTATAATCTTCTATTTTAAATGTGTTAAATATTATATCAGTTGCAAGCATTCTAGCTCCGTGATTTAGAGCATCTATTATAGCTTTGTCTTGCCAATCTAATTTTCTTAAATCATTCATATCATTTTCATTTACTTTGTGAGGATTTTTCATAGAGTTGATTACAAATTTTAAAAGGGCATTTTCTTTTTGAGTTAATTTTGAACTGTCTAAATCTTTTTTCATAGATTGTACTTCTTCTAAACTCCATTTTACATGGTTTACCAACATTGCTGTATTAAAATCGATACAAAAATTACACTCTTCTTTACTTGATACACAAATTCTAATACTAGCAAGTAGTGCCATTGATAAAGTAGGGTGAGTTGAGTAATATTTTATAAAATCAAGTTGTTGTTTTAAAAGCTCAGGACTTGAACTAAATAGTTTTGCATTGTTTCCAACTTCACCTCGTAGTTTGATAATCTCATTATAAATTTCTAGTAATTCACCACTTGCTTCATTTGTTTCATATGTTTTTATAATTGGCATTTTATTTCCTTTTTTATTGTTGACTTATGAGTCAACTAGAATATTACTAAAACTTGACCAGTTTGTCAAGTTTAAAATGTTATAATTCAAAATGGAAAATAATACAAGAAAAAATTTAATAGATTCAGCCTTTAGTGAAATTTACTCAAATGGCTATCAAGGTGCATCATTAACAACAATATTAAAAAATGCAAAAGTACATAAAGGCTCAATGTACCATTTTTTTGAAAATAAAAAAGATATGGCATTGGTTTGTATAAAAGAGAAAATTTATGAACGATTTGTACAACGATACTCTTTGATATTAGCTTTAGAATCAGGTTATTTAGAAGCTTTTATAAGTGGAATAAAAGATACAAGCCAAAGGGATTTTAACAAAGGTTGTCCAATAGCAAATATTGTGCAAGAGATGTCAAATATTGATGAAGATTTCAAAGTTTTGATGGAAGAGATTTATCAAAGTTTTAGAAAAAATATAAAAGATATTTTAGATATTTCAATACAAAAAAATGAGATGAAAGAGTGTGATACAAGAAAACTTGCACTATATATTGCTTCAACTATTGAAGGTGCAATTTTGTCTGCAAAAGCTACTCAAAATATCCAAGATTACACAGATGTGATAGATATTTTATCTTCATATATAATATCATTTAAAAAGAGTTAAGATGAATTTAGAAAAATTAAAAGATATGGAAGCGGAGTTTTTATTTCAATATCCAAAGGGTTTTGAAGATGCAAAGTTTTTCCCAACTATGAAAAAGTTTAATCCTTCAAAACTTGAAGAGTTTACAAAAGAAAATTTAAAAAAAGAGAACTTTTCAAATCCAAACTTAGTTGTAGATGCTTTTTTTAAGATTATTCAAAAATCTGTTTTAATTTCGTTATTTGATAAACTAAAATTCCGTGATATGTTAGCAAGTTTAACTTCTTATGAAAAAGATATGTTAAGTATAGAGCTTTATGAGCTATTACATGGAAATAAAAGAAATGGATTTGAGGGTTTAGTTGAGTTTTTAGCTCAATATAATCTTGCAAAATGGACGATAATTTCTGTTGTTTTATATTATAACGATAGACAAAAAGAGTATTTTATAAAACCTACTACTACAAAAAATGTAATCAAATATTTTGAATTACAAAATCTAGTTTACAAACCAACTCCAAGTTTTGAATTTTATGACTCTTATAAAAAAGTGTTAAATGAGATGAAAAAAAATGTTCATAAAACACTTAAGATTGATAATGCAGCCTTTACTGGATTTTTGAGAATTGGGATGGAAGATTGATTTTATTTATATAACTAATTTTTTAGTAATATAAATAAATTAGTTCAATTATCAAAAAAATAGTATGGATAATTATAATTTTTAGTATAATAATGTTAATTATACTAAAAAGGTTTATATGACAAATATTATAAAAAGAATATTTAAATTTAAAATTCTCTTAATAGTGTTGTTCTTTACATACTCTTTTTCTCAAGAAAAAGTAACTCTTCAATTAAAATGGTTTCATCAATTCCAGTTTGCAGGATATTATGCTGCGAAAGAAAAAGGCTTTTATGATGAAGTAGGTTTAGATGTTGAGATTAAAGAAAGAACTATTGAACTTAATAATATTGAACAAGTAATAAATGGTTCTGCTCAATATGGAATAGCTGATTCAATTTTATTACTATATAAAGCTAAAGGTGAACCAATAGTTATTGTTTCTCCTATTTTTCAACATTCACCTAGTGTGCTAATATCTTTAAAGAGTAGTGAAATAACATCTCCTTATGAGTTAAATGATAAAGACATAATATTTTATGAAAAAGATATAGATGGCTTTACAATTTTAGCTATGTTTAAAAAGCTAGGGATTAAACCGAACTTTACTAGAAAAAGAGAAGCTGATGATTATTTAAAATTGATAAATAATCAAGCATCTACCATGCCTGCATATCTAAGTAATGAACCTTTTTATTTTAAAGAAAAAGGGATTGATATAAATATTATTAACCCAATGCATTATGGTTTTGATTTATATGGAGATATTTTATTTACTAATAAAGATGAAGCTATAAATCATCCTGAGCGTGTTGAAAAATTTAAAAAAGCAACATTAAAAGGTTGGGAATATGCACTAAATAATAAAGAAGAAATTATTCAATTAATTCATGAAAAATATAATACAAAAAAATCACTTGAACACTTGCGATATGAAGCTGATATTATTGAAGAAATGATTGATAGAAAAAAAGTCTCTTTAGGTAGTGTAGATAAAGGAAGAATTCAATATATTTCTCAATTATATAAAGATTACGGCTTATCAAAAAATGATTTAGATGTAAAAGATTTTATTTTTGAAGAGTATAAAAATAATTTAGATTTGACGCAAGAAGAATTAGTATATTTAAAAAATAAAAAAGAGTTAAGCTATTGTATTGATCCAAATTGGATGCCTTATGAAAAAAATATTGATTCAAAACATATGGGAATTAGTGGAGATTTTTTTGAACTATTTAAACAAAGAATTGGAATTCCTATTAATTTTATTCCAACAGAAACTTGGCTTGAATCATACTCTTTAGCGGTGGAAAAAAAATGTGATATTTTATCTTTAGTAATGCAAAATAAAGAAAGAGTAAAATATTTTAATTTTACAAAACCATACATAGAAACTCCATTGGTTATCATAACAAAAAATGAAGAGTTTTATATTTCAAATATTTTAGATGTTTTAGAAAAAAAATTAGGAATTGTAAAAGGTTATGCTTATATAGATATTTTAAAAGAAAAGTATCCAAATATAAATCTGATTGAAGTTGATAATATTGAAATAGGTTTAGAAAAAGTAAAAAATGGTGAACTTTATGGATTTATTGATACCTTAACAACAACAGCGTATGAAATACAAAATAAGTATATGGGACAGTTAATTGTAAGTAGTAAATTTGAAGAAATATGGAAATTAGGAATTGGTAGTAGAAATGATGAGCCTTTATTAAATGATATTTTGAATAAGGCAATTGATAGTATTTCTTTTGAACAAAAACAGGCTATTTTTAATAAATGGGTTTCATTAAAAGTTGAGAGTAAAACAGATTATCAGTTAATTATCAAGTGGGTAGTAGCTACTATTATTATTTTTGGAATAATCTTATTTATATTTATAAATGCAAATTTAAAATTAAATAAAGAGATAGCAAAAAGAAAAAAAATAGAAAAAAGATTAGAAAGTTTTAATACACTTATTGATGAAACTATTATCTCTTCTTCAACAGATTTAGAAGGAATTATTACAGAAGTTTCGAGTGCATTTTGTAAAATAAGTAAACATTCACAAAAAGAATTGATAGGACAAAATCAAAATATAGTTCGACATCCAGATATGAGCGCAAAAGTTTTTGAAGAATTATGGGAAACAATCAAAGCTGATAATGTATGGGAAGGTGAGATTAAAAATATAGCAAAAGATGGAAGTACTTATTGGGTATATACAACAATTAGTCCTAAATTTGATGAACATAATAATAAAATAGGTTATGTTTCAATACGTCAAGATATTACTGATAAAAAGAAAATTGAAGAAATATCAATTACTGATGGACTAACAAATATTTATAATAGAAGACATTTTAATGAATTTTTTCCAAAATTCCTAAATAGTTCAAAAAGAGAAAATCAATTTATTTCATTTATAATTCTTGATATTGATTTTTTTAAACAATACAATGATACTTATGGTCATCAAAAAGGTGATAATGTTTTAATAAAAGTTGTAAATTGTTTGAAAAAAACTGCACATAGATCAGATGATTATTGCTTTAGATTAGGTGGTGAAGAATTTGGTTTATTATTTAAATCAAAAGATAAAAACAAAGCTTTAGAATTTGCAAATAAAATTCTGAAAAATATCGAAGAATTAAAGATTGAACATAAAAATAGTAAAGCTAGTGTTTATGTTACAGTTTCAATGGGTTTATATAGTAATTATGCAAATGATGTTGTAAGTATTGATGATGTATACAAAAAAGCAGATAAATTACTTTATAGTGCAAAAGAATCTGGACGAAATAAAGTAGTTAATAATTAAAATTACTAACTACTTTGATATTTTGTAAATAAAAGTAATCCTGCAATAATAAGAGCAATACCTACAATAGAAAAAATATTTAAAGTAGCATTTCCCAAAAATATCATTCCACCAATAAGTGAAAAACCAACTTCACTTGCTTGTGTTGAGTCAACCGCTGCTATTTCATTTGAATCTTTTGCTAGGTTTCTTGCATATAAAAATATTGGAGTTGCTAGAATTCCTGAAAAAAAAGCTATTAAAGCAGTTGTGATTATTTGAGAATCACTAGGTGAGGGTGGATTGATAATTATTAATAAAATAATCCAAAATGGCACAGAACCAATTGACATTAAAAATACTTTATTAAAGGCATTTGAAAGTAGTTTTGAAGTTATTTGAGGAACAAACTTATGATTTCCATTTTTAGCTTCCCAAACCAATTGATTTCCCATTGGGTAAAAAAATGAGGCAATTAAAACAGGAATTCCTCCCAATAATAAAGCATTTAAATCAAAATTTTCCATATGTGAAAGGTTTACTAAACAAACACCTACAAATATTATAAATGAAAAAATCCAAATTTTTTTAGGAAATTTTTTCCCAAACATCATAAAAACAAAAAGCCCTGAAAACATAGTAAATTGCCAAGTTGCTGCAATTACCCATCCTGGTGAATAATCAGCACTAAAACAAAGTAGAGCATAGAAAAATCCATATCCGATTGTTCCTGTTATTATCCAGAATAAATAGTTTTCCATAAATAATTTAGATACATCTATTATTCGTTTTATTCCACCTTGTAAAAATAAAACAAGAACTAAAAAAACAATTACGAAAAAATATCTAAGTATCGCTGACCATAGCCAATGGCCACCTGAAACACTCATAAGATCATTAAAAACAAAAGTTGTACTAAAAAAAGCACCGGAAAGAATACCTAAAAGAATCAATTTAATCATGAAAATCCAATAATTTGTAACATATATATAATTTTTTCGTACACTAACATAAATGAACTTATAAAGGTGTTGTTTTATATTAATTTTCATATTAATATTCGATACAATAAATCTATATAAAAACTAGGAAGAAAATATGAATACTTTTTTATCAAATCAAAATATACAAATGCCAAATATGATTTATGGAACAGCTTGGAAAAAAGAGAATACAACTGATTTTGTTTATCAAGCAATAATAAAAGGTTTTAAGGGTATTGATACAGCATGCCAGCCAAAACACTATAGGGAAGATTTAGTGGGTCAGGGGCTTTTAAAAGCTTATGAAAGTGGTGTTAAAAGAGAAGATATATTTTTACAAACAAAATTTACTCCAATAGATGGACAAGATAAGTTAAATATGCCTTATTTAGAAAATGATGAGATAGAAGTTCAAGTCGAAAAATCATTTGAAACTTCTAAAAGAAATCTAAAAACAGATTTTATTGACTCATATATTTTACACTCTCCTGTATATCCAGGAGCTAAACTTCAAAGGGTTTGGGAAAAAATGCAAGAGTTCTATGATAAAAAAGAAGTAGGGCAACTAGGTATTAGTAATTGTTATGATTTAGATGTTTTAGTTTATTTATATAACAATGCAAAAGTAAAACCAAGTGTTATTCAAAATAGATTTTATGCCCAATCAGGTTATGATAAAGATATTAGAAAGTTTTGTTTAGAAAAAGGGATTATTTATGAGAGTTTTTGGTCACTAACAGCTAATCCACATATTTTATCAAGTGAACTTTTGCAAAAATTAGCACATAAATATGAAAGAGGTGTAGCTGAAATATTTTATAGATTTTTAAATCATATAAATATAGTTCCATTAAATGGTACAACTTCTTCAATACATATGATTGAAGATTTGAAAATAAATGAATTTGAACTTTTATCTGAAGAAATAGATGAAATATCTAAATTATTAAATTAAACTTTTATTCCAAATCTTAGAAAATGCTATAACAGCATTTTCTATTTCATCTTCTTTAAACCCACCAAAGCCCATTCTCAAAGTTTTCCATTCGTCTTTTGTGAAATAGAGTTTTATTTTTTCTTTAACTGCAAGTTTTTCCAGCTTAGCAAAATCAAATTGTACAATAGGAATAATTATTATAGATAATCCTCCTCCTTGTACTATTATTTCCATTGTCTCACCCAAATATTTTTTAAGGCAATCTCTCATTATATTATGTTTTTTACGATTTAAAGTACGAATTTTTCGCAAGTGTCTATCCCAATATCCTTCTTTCATAAAAAGTTCTAAAGTTTTTTGAGTAAAAAGTGATACTTTAGAAAAGTATGAATCATAATATTTTTCAAATTTCTCTAAAAGATGAATTGGTAATACCATATAACTAATTCTTAAGGCAGGAGAAAAAGATTTTGAGAAAGTTCCTAGATAAACAACTTTATCATTATTATCAAGTCCTTGCAAACAAGGAATAGGTCTATTTAAATAGCTAAGTTCACTATCATAATCATCTTCAATAATTATTCCATCTTTCAAATTTGCCCATTCTAAAAGTTTTAATCTATTTGATATTGGAATTGATACTCCGCTTGGGTATTGATGGGATGGTGTTACATATACAATTTTAGCATTTGATTGAGTTAATTGAGTTAGATTTATACCATTTTCATCTACTGCTATTTGATCTATTTTATATCTATAATCTTCAAATATTTGATTTGCTATATGATATCCTGGATTTTCTATAGCGAAATGATTATATTTTGATTGAAGTATTTTTGCTAATAAAGTCATAGAATCACCAAATCCATGACATATTATTATTTGATTTAAATGACATTTTACCCCTCTTGAAGATATGAGATATTTAGCTATTTCCTCTCTTAATCCAACTTCTCCTTTTCCATTTGGATAAGCTCCAAAATCCAATGATTCATCAATTGCCTTATTAAAAACTCTTTTCCATAGCTTTAAGGGAAAAGTGTCTTTTGAAAGTCTTGCTGGTGCAAAATCATATTTGTATTCTACAGAAGCACTATTTTTTAATATCGCAATTTCTTTCTTAGGAGTAAAATCTTCATAGTTTGTGTCACTTACTACATATGCACTTTTTGGATAACTCTCTATATATCCTTCAGCATAAAGTTGATTATAAGCGGTTTGTACGGTATTTTTACTAAGATTATAAAGACTAGATGTTTTTCTTATTGATGGAAGTTTATCTCCAATATTTAGATTTTCAATAATATCTTTTTTTAGTTCATTATAAAGTTGGATATGAAGTGGAATTTTACTATTTGGTTCTATTATATACATAAACTGTTCCTATAAAATATTAAAAATTTGGCACTTGTACTAAGTACAGATAAATGTTATATTACCACAAAAAAAGTAAAAAGGTATTTTAAATGAAATCAGTTTTTAAAATAACAGATCCTTTGATTATTGATGATACTTTATCAACTATTGAGTATGGAACTCTTGCTCTTTGTGTTGATAATACTCCTTATAGTGTGCCTCTAAACTATGTACATGATGGTGATATTATCTATTTTCATGGAGCTAAAAAAGGTAAAAAAATGCAAATACTAAAAGAAAATACAAGTGCTTCTTTTAGTGTAGTGCAAGGTTATTCAGTAATTCAATCATACTTTAGTTCAACAGAACAACTAGCTTGTCCAGCAACTCATTTTTTTAAATCAATAATAATTGATGGACAAATACAGATGGTTGAATCTTATGATGAAAAAGTAAAAGCATTAAGTTTATTGATGAAGAAACTTCAAAAAGAGGGTGGTTATAAGCCATTGGATGATAAAGTATACGAAAAAATGATAAATGCAGTTGCCGTTTATAAGTTGAATCCAAAAGATATAAATGCAAAGTTTAAATTTGGACAAAATCTTAGTGATGAAAGATTTGATATGGTGATTGAACATCTTAAAAATCGTGCTACAAAAGTAGATAATGCAACAATAGAAATGATGATAAATGAAAGGAATAAAAATGAAATTAAAAATAGCTCAAATTAGTGATATAGACAAAGTTTTAGAACTTCACTCAAAATATCAAATAAATAGTATAAAAGAAGAAGATAAAAAAGATGGATTTGTAACAACTGCTTTTACAAAAGAGCAGTTAACAAAACTTATAAGTGAAGAACAAGGACTTTTTATAGCTATTAAAGATGAGCAAGTTGTAGCTTATGTTATGAGTGCATCATGGCAGTTTTGGTCAATATGGCCTATGTTTGTTCATATGATAAAAGATTTACCAAACCTGACATATTTGGGGCAAACTCTAAGCGTAGATAACTCATATCAATATGGACCGGTTTGTGTTGATAAAAATGTTAGAGGAACAGGAGTTTTAGGAGCTCTTTTTGATTTTGCAAGGGCTGAAATGTCAAAAAAATATCCGATTTTAGTGACATTTATAAATAAAATAAATCCACGTTCATATGAAGCACATACAAGAAAACTAGGTCTTGAAGTGATTCAAGAGTTTGAATTTAACAATAATAACTATTATGAATTAGTTTATGATACTTCTAAAAAATCTGTAATCAATAGTTATTAATTTAGTTTAAAAATTGGAGAAAGTTCAGTAATCTATGGGTTCTTGAATCTGTTAGTTTAACTTAGATTTTTCCAAAAGAAGTAGATTAACTTTATCTACTTCTTATTATCACTCCATACTCCAAGCTAAAGTTTTACCCGCAAACATTGGAACTACTTGTTCATTTTTATATGAATAAACATCAGGAACTATAAAATCTTTTTTTATTAGAGTAATTGGTTTAGAAATAGGTTTTAAATTATAAATTCTTTGTGCATTTAAACTTAAAAAAGCATTTAAGTTATCTAGTTTCCTATTTTTTTCAAATAATTCAGTTAAAAGTTGTAATGCAATTGGTGAATTAAATATTCCAGCTGCTCCATGATGGCACTCTTTGTTTTCTTTTTGATGGGGAGCTGAATCTGAACCAAACATAATTTTAGGATGTGCTTGTAATACAACTTCTTGTAAAGCATCTCTATCTTCATATCTCTTTACTATTGGTTTACAAAAATTATGGGGATTTAACATTCCACCTGCAACATCATCAAGGGTTAAAAGAAGATGATGAATAGTAACTGTTGCATATAGATTATCATATTTATCAAGTAAATTTATAGCTTCTTTTGTTGAAATATGTTCCATAATTATTTTAAGATTTGGAAAATTTATAGCCAAAGATTCATAAATAGGTAAAAACTCTTTTTCCCTATCCATCACAAAACCTTTTGTTTCTCCATGTACACATAAAGGAATTCCCAATTTACTCATTGATTCAAGTGTTGGTCTTAAAGTTTCAACATCCATTGAAGATACACCTGTTTCACTATTTGTTGTTACTCCAAAAGGATAAAGTTTTACAGCAATTATCTCATCTTTTATATCTTCTAAAAATGAGTATGAATAATCCACTTGAAAAAAAATCGTAACATAGGGAGTAAAAATATCTTCTTTACAAGATTCATTGATTCTCTGTTTATATGATAATAAAGCCTCTTTTGTAGTAATTGGTGGAAGTAGATTTGGCATAATAAGTGCACCTGCAAAACTTTTTGAAGTTAAAGGTGCTACAAGCTTTAGCATATCATCATCTCTTAAATGAAGATGCATGTCTAAAGCAGAGTTTATAATAAATTTTTCCATACTAGATTTTCCTTTTAATTTGGGGCATTTTAACTAAAGAGTTTTTAAATGCAACTAAGTTGCATTTAAATCTTATTTGCTAAGATTTCAAAAATACAATTAAATTATAAAAATAAGAAAGAGTAAATTATGGAAATTGATTTTAAAAAATCTAATGGGTTAGTTCCAGTTATTGCCCAAGAATATGGAACAAATGAGATATTAATGTTAGGTTATATGAACAAAGAAGCTTTTGATTTGACTATTGAAACAAAAATTGTTCACTATTTTTCAAGAAGTAAAAATAGAATTTGGAAAAAAGGTGAAGAAAGCGGTCATATTCAAAAACTAATAGATTTAAGAGTTGATTGTGATGAAGATACAATTTTAGTAATTGTAGAACAAATTGGTAATACAGCTTGTCACACGGGTGCTAAATCTTGTTTTTATAGGTCATATTTTGAAGACAATAAGCAAAATATAATTCAATCTAAAATTGCAAATTTACCAACAAGATATGGAACTTTTGACATAAAAGCTTATAAAGATGGTTCTCAAGAGCATCTTGCAATTATGAGTAAAAATTTTTCTGAGATAGAAATACCAATAGTAAGAATTCACTCTGAGTGTTTAACAGGTGATGCAATTGGAAGTTTAAAATGTGATTGTAATAATCAACTAGATTTAGCTTTAGAGCTAATTTCAGCTCAAGGTGGTCTTGTTATTTATCATAGACAAGAAGGAAGAAATATAGGCTTAGTAAATAAAATAAATGCTTATAATCTTCAAGACCAAGGATTTAACACAGTAGAAGCGAATTTAAAACTGGGTTTTAAAGAAGATGAAAGAGATTATAAAGCAGTTGAATATATTTTAAAAGATTTGGGTCTAAAAAAGATGAAACTTATTACAAATAATCCAAGAAAAATTAACTTTTTTGAAAATAGTGGGATAGAGATTGTTGAAAGAATTCCTGCAATCACAAAAATAAATAAATTTAATGAAAACTATTTACAAACAAAAAAAGATGAACTAGGACACCTACTTTAAATAAAGGATAATGTTATGCTAAAAGAAGAGCATATAGAAGAGTTAAAAAACAAACTTTTAGCGAAAAAGGAAAAACTACTTCAAGAAACAACATTAAGTCAAAGTTTTATTGAAGAGCTTCATAGTGACACAAAAGGAGATGAGGCGGATTTTGCAGAGCTTTCAAGTGATACATATAATTTAAGTATTCTTAGAGAAAAGCAAATTGAAGAATTAAGAGAGATTGAACATGCTCTAAAAAAGATTGAAAATGGCACTTATGATATTTGTGAAATGTGTGATGAGCCAGTGGGAATAAAAAGACTTAGAGCTAAACCACATGCTAGATTTTGTATATATTGTAGACCGATTTATGAAAAAGAACAAAAATCCTAGATTTTATTTATAAATTAACATGAACTTGTTAAAAAAAGATTGATGATTACGTAATTGAATTTAACTATGATGAATAACTAAAAATAAAAAAATGAGGAAATAAGTGAAAAATATAAAAGTAGAATTAGAAAGTATAATATTTAATGTGATGCTACCAGAATCACAAGCTTTTTTAAATGAATTAAATGAAGAAATAGAAAAAGGAAATGAAGAAGAAGAGATTATTGAAGCAAAAAAAGATGTTGTATCTTTTATCGAAGAATTAAATCAAGTTTTAAAACTGATTGAGGAAAAAAAACTATCAAATAAAGATGCAAAAGATATGTATAAAAAAATTAGAAATATGCTTGATGAACATGACCATCAATAAATGTTAAAGGAAAAAATTATGACGAATAAAAAAAATCTTAATATTACTAGTGAATGTGCTCAAGCGGAAGGTATACCCCGATATATGTCTCAGGATAAACAGCCAACGGTTTTGAGCGATATCTATAAAGAAGAGATCAATATAGCTATTTGGCGACGAGAGAAACAATTTTCGGTAAAAGAATTTTTGGCATTGAATCCTACATTTCAAAAGGAAATGATTTTAACACCACAAGATGCACTTTCACGTATTAGCGAATCTTTTAATAACAATATGACTGAAGTTAGTGAAGATATAGCTCTGCTTGTGGATATGTTTTGTTATTTGTTTGAACTTAAACAAGCAGGCATGCGTTTGAAAGTTTTAGATCGAGCGATGTGCCCTAAATTTCATGTGGATAAAGTGCCTTGCCGTCTTGTGACAACCTATCAAGGTACAGCAACAGAATGGCTACCGCACGAGGTGGTTGATCAAACAAAACTAGGGTGGGGTTGTAACGGCTTGGCTGACTGTGAATCAGGTCTTTATCAAAGAAAAAGCGATATCCAACGATTAGATTGTGGCGATGTTGCATTGCTCAAAGGTACCCTTTGGGAAGGTAATGAAAATGCAGGCTTAGTCCATCGTTCACCAGAATTGATAACCAATGAAAAGCGTTTGATATTAACTTTAGATTTTATGTAGTTAAATGTTGTGGCTTGTTTTGTGAAGCTTATACTTATTGGAAAGTGATGTGAGGCCTTAATCTTACAATCTCCTTATTTTTGGAGCAGTTTTTATAAATTAAAAGCTTTTTCCAAAAAGACTTGAATTTTGTAACATGTTCAAAAGTACAGGTTGATGAACTTTTTTAAAACTTAGATAATTTTAAATTTTAAGTATGATTTACTGTAGCCGAATCATCTTTCATTTTGATATTTACTAATTGAAAAAGATAAACTTTTCATCAAGAGTGATAGTCAAAAAAATTTGGACAAATCTTTTATCTTTTGCTATTTGTTCAATAGAATATGCTTTAAAATACTTCTTTTAATGATTCTAAAAAGTGTAAGTGAGTGTAATATATTCACTAGTTGAGCTTTATACTATTTGAAAAGTTTTGTTTTTCGAAGTTATTTATTAGCATATATTTCTTTTATTTGTTACTCCTGTACATATAAATTAAGTTTTGTTTTTAAATTAGACTAAATTTAATTATATTTTAAATTTATTTTGTAAAATAAAATTAATATTTAAATTATTTTGGAGTAATTATGCACGCACAAGAAATAAGTATTAATAGGTTTTTATCATCAAATGATACTAAGTTTATAATTCCAGTTTATCAAAGAAATTATGATTGGGAAATTGCTCAATGTATAAAACTTTTTGATGATATTATTGAGGTAGGAAAAGACACAAGAAGTTATGGACATTTTATAGGAAGTATTGTTTATGTACACGATGATATCTATAGAACTGCCTCTACAAATGAATTAACAGTAATTGATGGACAACAAAGGTTAACTACAATTACATTGTTATATATAGCTATATACAATTATGCTTTAGATAAAAAAGATGAAGCTTTAAGTACAAAAATCAATGAAACATATTTAATAAATAAATTCTTAGAAGATAAAGAAAAACTAAAACTGAGACCTACTGAAAACAATGATAAAGCTTTAAAATATTTATTAAGAAAAGATGGTTTTGAAACTTATAATGAATATTCAAAAATTATTGAAAATTACAATTACTTCAGAGAAAATATTAATGACTCAAATATTAATACAGTTTTAGATGGTTTAGCAAAATTAATGTTTGTTGAAATTTCATTAGATAGACAAAAAGATGACCCTCAAAAGATATTCGAAAGTCTAAACTCTACTGGACTTGAATTAACACAAGCAGATTTAATTAGAAACTATATTTTAATGAGATTAAATAATACTGAACAATGTGAAATTTATAATAATTATTGGTCTCCTATCGAAAATAAAACTAAAGATTTACAATCTAAAAAAAGTCTATTATCAAACTTTATGAGAGATTTCTTTACTTTAAAAAATAAAAAGATACCTAACATTAAAAATGTATATCAAGAATTTAAAAAGAATTATCCTACATCTGATTTAACAACATTAAAAGAAAATTTGACAGAGATAAAAAAATATGCAGAAATGTACTATAAAATAATAAACCCATCTATAGAAGAAGATAAAGAGATTAGAAAAGGATTATCTGACATTAATACATTAGAAATTAATGTATCATATCCATTTTTAATGCAAGTATATTTAAACTATTTTGAAAAAATTATAGATAGAAAAGAATTTCTAGGAATTCTTGAAACTATTCAATCATTTGTTTGGAGAAGATTTATTCTTGGAATTGGAACAAACAATTTAAATAAAATATTTATGACTTTACATAGTGATATAGTAAAGCAATTAGAAAATTGTAATAATAACTATCTAAAAGCATTAGAATTTGTTTTACTTGCTAAAAAAGGTAATCAAAGATTTCCAACAGATAAAGAATTAATTTATACGTTAAAAGAAAAAGATATGTATAACATTAAACCTACAAATAAAAAATATATGTTTGAAAAACTTGAAAATTATAACAATAAAGAAATTGTTGATACAAATAGTGAGGATATTACTATTGAACATATATTTCCAAGAAACCCTATAAGTCAATGGTATAATTTACTTAGCGAAGAAGATTATAAAAATTTTGAAGAAATTTATTTACATACAATAGCTAATTTAACTCTATCAGGAAACAATAACTCTTTAAGCAATAAAACTTTTATAGAAAAAAGAGATATGAATAAAGATAACGGTGAACAAGGATATAAATATAGTAGATTATGGTTAAATAGATTTATTAAAGAACAAGATACTTGGGATATAAATGTTTTCGAACAAAGATTTGAATTAATTTCAAATAGATTTCTTGAAATTTGGAAATATCCACAAGCTCCAATAGTTACAATAAAAAGTAATAATGATGTTAATATATTTGATATTTCAGAAACTATGGGAGAAAAAATTGAATATGTAATATATTTTGATGAGAAAAAATATTTTAGATCATTAGGAGAACTTTATGATAATTTAATTAGCAAACTTTATAATGAGAACAAAGAGATATTTCATAATGATGAATTAAAAGAAAGACTTCAAATAGAACCTAATAATGATAAACAAAGAAGAGGTGTAAAACTTGATAATAATCTTTACTATGAAGCAAATGTTAACAATAATCAATTTGTAAATAGAATGAAATATTTATTAAGTTTATTTAAATATGATGAAGAGATTTTTATAAAATGGGAAAGCAATAAAGATATACAAGATAATCTTTTCTCATAAAGCAAAAGACTATGATTAAAGTTTGATAGTCCTAGAATTTTGAATAATCTCTAGTTTTTTCCACAAACTCTTACTTTTGGAACAAAAAACATCCAAATGAGTTTTCATGTTCCTCAAAGTGTTCAAAAAATAAAAACTACAAAATTCCACAAATATTTAAAGGTTTTTGAACAAAAAGATTAATCTTTTAAATCAAATATCTAAAGTTCACTTTTCAAATCTACTTTTTAGAAATTCCACAAAAGTTTCAAAAAGTAGATTTTTTGATTTATCCTTGTGATAGACTAAATGAAATTCTCTTTTAAACTCAAAGTTTGTTAGTTTTATTTCAAATAGTTGTTTGTTGTCTAGCTCTTTTTTTACAGCGTGTTTGGAGATGGCTGTTACTGTATCTTTGTTATTTAATAGTAGGGTTTTTATCTCTTCAAAATCTTGAAGTTCCATAAATATATTTACATCATTTGCATATTTTCCTAAAGCATTTATAAATATTTCTCTTGTTCCTGAACCACTTTCTCTTAGAATCCATTTTTTGTTTATTGTATCTATAAAGCTAACTTTTGGTGCATTTTCATCACTTGTTACGATTATTAGTTCATCATCACAAAGTTTTTCTTTTATTAGATTTGAGTTGTTTATATCTATTTCTATAAGTCCAATATCAAGTTTGGAGTTTAAAATATTTTCTATGATTTTACTTGAGTTAAGAGTTAAAATATCAAATTTTACATCATCATATTTTGATAAAAAATCATAATAGATATTTGGCATAAGATAGTTTGATATTGTTTTACTAGAAGCTATTTTTATATTTCCAGCTAGTTTATTTTCTTGAAAAATATTTTGGCTATCAATTAGTGCTAAATAGTGCGAAAGAGTTTTCTCTTTGAAGTATCGTCCTCTTTCATTTAGAATTAATTTTTTCCCAACTCTATCAAATAGTTGTTCATTTAAACTATTTTCCAAAGATTTAATAGCAAGTGAAATAGCTGATTGGCTGATATTTAGCTCAAGTGCTACTTGGGTTACTTGTGGATTTTCACTTAATTTATAGAAAAAATTTAATTCTTTTAGAGTCATAATAAGCCTTATTAAAAATATTAATCATTATATTAAATATAATATATTTTACAAATTAAAAACATAAGAATATACTTCTAAAATATTAAAAATTTGAAGGAATTTAAGATGATAGGTATATTATTTGTTTTTATTTTTGCACTAGTTGCTACACTTTTATCTGAACTCTCTTTTTTCAAAGATTTAGCTATTTCACCTTTGATTATAGGTATTTTGCTTGGTATGATTTATGCAAATAGTGTTAAAAAATATTTTTCTAATAATCTCGAAATTGGTATTGTTTTTTGTACAAAAACAGTATTAAGAGTTGGGATTGTTTTATATGGATTTAGATTGACTTTTCAAAACTTACAAGATGTTGGAATTCAAGGAATATTAATTGCATTTTTGATTGTTTTTACTACATTTATATTTGGATATATATTTGGAACAAAAGTTTTAAAACTCGATAGTGAGATTACTATTTTAACGAGTGCAGGAAGTGCTATTTGTGGGGCTGCTGCTGTTTTGGCAACTGAGAGTGTATTAAAATCACCAGCATATAAAAGTGCAATTGCAGTTTCATCTGTGGTTGTATTTGGAACTATTGCTATGTTTTTGTATCCATTTTTATATAAGGTTGGAGTTTTAGGTTTTGATGAACAAAATATGGGAGTTTATATAGGTGCAACTTTGCACGAAGTGGCTCATGTTGTGGGTTCTGCTGAATCTTTAGGTTCTAATGTTGCACAAAATGCAATTATAGTAAAAATGATTAGAGTTATGATGTTAGCTCCTTTTTTATTGATTTTAAGTTTTTGGCTTCTTAAAACAACTGTAAGTGCAAATAAAAACAAAACAAAAATAGTAATACCTTGGTTTGCTGTTATTTTTATATTTGTTGTCGCTTTTAATTCATTTGATTTTTTACCAAGTGAAATGGTAATATCAATAAATTATTTAGATAATTTTGCTTTAACTATGGCTATGAGTGCGCTTGGAATGCAAACAAGTTTTGATAAGTTTAAAAAGGTGGGTTTGAAACCTGTTTATTTATCTAGTGTTTTATTTTTATGGTTGATTTTTATAGGTTATTTTTTAGTTAGTTTTTTATTTTAGATAAAATAAGTATCTTTAAAAAGATACTTATTTTTTAGATTTATTTTACTTCGATTCCAAATTTTTCTAAAAGATTTACCCAAACAATACTTTTACCATCTTTATCAAAAATAGTAGGTGTTCCTTGAACATTTAATTTCATTCCAATTTGAATTTGCTCTTCTAAACTTTTTTCAAGTTTAGCTAATTCTGCTTGAGTATATTTTGCATTTTTTGCAGCATCAAGATTTTCACTTGCATTAAACATTGCTTCAATTTTTTCTGAACTTGTTTTTTGATTCATAATATATAATGATAAATCTTTTGCATTTTCATGAGATTCTAATGGGAAGTAGAATACTCTGATTTTTACTTTATCAGCTATTTGTGGAAGATATGATTCAAATTTTTTACAATATGGGCATTCTGGATCTGTAAATAAGAAATACTCTTCCGTTCCTTTTCCATAAGTAAATGCTTCTTTTCCTCTAGCTCCTGTTAAATCAGCAGGTGCAGTAATTTTCATTCCATTACTTACATCAATTACATCACCTGAAAGAATAAGTTTTTTATCTTTTGTTAGATAAATTTCATCAGCATTTCCCTGAACAGTAATATTTAATATATATAAACTTCCAATATCATAAGCTTTTGTAATTTTTATTTGAGCTCTTTTTAACAATTCTAGTTGTTCCATTTGAGCAATTTCATTTTTTGACACTTCTTTATTTGCAGCATTTAACGAGCAAGTAAAAAGAAGAGAACTGATTAGTACTTTTTTAGTAAAATCAAACATAAGAATCCCTAATATAAATTTTTGCGTATTGTATCCTTTTTCTATTAAGAGTGTGTGTAGTATTAAAGAAAATTTAGCCTATTTTTCAATTCTTTTGCTGCAAGTGCATATCCACCCTTAGAACTATCAACAAAATGTATATGTTTAGCATGTCTTTGAAAAATTAAGCAGGTCATTAAAGCTGAATCTGATTTGTGTATTCCATAAACAATATCTTTTTTTAAATAAAGATTTTCTAGATATTCCTCTAGTTTTTTTGTTTGATTTGTATTGGTTGAAATAACCATTCGAAGCATATCATCAAATTTTTCTGTATCAGTTGTTCTTATAATTCTTTGTTTATATTTTCCCCATTGTCCAATTGAGTATTTCATTAAAATAAGCCCTAAAAGATTTTCAAATGCCAATCTTAAAATAGTAAAAATTTTTCCGATTTTGTTTTTTGAAAAAATTGATGCTTCTGCATTTAAAACCATAGGATTAAAAGATAAATTTAATTGATCTATTTCTTTAATAGGATTTCTTTGTTCATAATTTCCTGCGATTTTTTCAATGTTTTTAATACAGTTTGTATAGATTTCATTTGAATCTTTTTGATTTATACTTTTTATCAAAATAGAAATAGTTTCATCTTTTAGTGTTTTTATATCTTCCCATCTACACTCAAGTCCATCAAAGTTTGCAGTGTAAGTATTTTTTAAATCATCTTGGATTTTAAAAGTTTCGTACTCTTTTTTTAGTAACTCTTCTGCTAGTTCTAAGCCATTTCCTCTAATAATAGCTTGTGTATAATCTTTAGTAATTGCTAGTTTTGCAATTTCAATAAAAGAGCCTCTTTTTTCTATTTCTTTTATATTAATAACACCAATTCTAAGCTCTAAATCAAAAGCCTCTTTTGCTTTTTTAGAAGCTTCAATTAAAACTTTTTTTGATTTCTCAAGTAAAGAAGGAGGGATTAGTAAACTAGCACCATCACCTCCAAAAACATAAGGAAAATCCTCTTCTTTATCTATATTTAATATACCAATAATAGTAAGAGCAGCCACAAAATTTACTTGTTTATACATTCCTTTTTCTATTGCTTTTGTTGAGTCTTTTATATCAGATACTATTACATACCAATCATTTGGAATTAAACAATAGTTACTATCTTGCATGATTTTAGAAAAATCATTTACTTGTTTTAAATTTTTATAAAAATCCTTTGTATCCATTCTCTATCCTATGATTTTATATAATATAGCAGTTGTTAAAAATGAAAATATTATTCCATATCCTACAATTGCGGTGCTTAGTCTTGGAGCTAATCCTGCAATTGAAGCGATTGCCCCTGCTGTTATCATAGGTGCCATTGCAGCTTCAAATATAGATGTAATTCCAGCTAAGTTTAACCATCCAAAGCTATAACAAACAATATAAGCAATAATGGGTGCAAATATTAGTTTTATAATAAGTGCTATACTTAAAGGTAGTATTTCATCTTTTGGAACTTTAAATTGAAGTTGTAAGCCAACAGCCACAAGTGCCACAGGCACTAAAGTAGCTGCAAAATTTGATAATACATTTGTAATTAGTGGATTAAATTCAACACCTAAAAAACAAAGTGCAAAAATTAGTGATAAAAAAGGTGGAAAAGTTAAAACTTTTTGAATTATAACTCTAGAGTTAATACTGCTTTTACTTGAGTAATAAGCGGTCACAAATGTCCCATAAGTAGCAAGGGCTATAAATGTTCCTAATTGGTCATAAATTAAAACATAAGGAAGAGCTTCTTCTCCTAAATATGCATTAATTATAGGAATCCCCATAATAGAGCTATTTGTTAAAATAGCAACTAGCATTAAAGAACCAGTTACTTCATTGCTCCATTTTAAAAGTTTTGAGATAAATATCACAATTAGTGCTGATATTCCCATTACTAGCCAAGCTACTATAGTTGGAATTAGAATATCAAATGAAAATGTCAGTTTTGGAACTTGCATTAAAATAACAGCAGGTAGTGAAACATATATAATAAATTGATTTAGTATAAGTGGGGTTTCTTTAGCAAAAATTTTAAATTTTTGTAAAGTATATCCCACTAAAATTGCTATTGCTATTAATACAAAATTATCCATATTTTAACTTTGTAAAATTAGCTTTTTAAACAGATTTCTGATTGACAAGAGTCAATATAATCATTTTTACCAAATTCATCAACATAGCTAATTCCCCATTTGTACATCTCTTGTAACACTGGTTTTAATCTTTTTCCACAATCTGTTAGGCTATATACAACTTTTGGTGGAACTTCTGCATAAACTTCTCTATTTATAATATTTTTTTCTTCTAACTCTTTTAGTTTTACAGTTAAAGTTTTTTGAGTTATTTCATTTATAGTTTCATGTAAATCTTTGAATCTCATATCATTATCTAATAAATGCCAAATAATTGCTAATTTCCATCTGTCATTAAAAATATCTAGGGTAATAGCAACTGAGCATTTATACTCTTTATCATTTATGTAATACATATTTTTTCCTTTTGTCTTAGATAATTATATCATAATATAAATTAAATTCCATTACTTACCTAAAATACTGTAAGGTAATATTAAGTTCATTAGGATTATAATTTTCAAAATATATTAAAGGATTTCTAATGAGTCACTTATTTAAAGATGGAAATATTGGTAAGATGTCTTTAAAAAATAGAATTATAATGGCGCCTATGTGTATGTATTCAAGTGATAATAGTGGAGAAATTAAACCTTTTCATCACTATCATTACACTTCAAAGGCAGTAGGAGGAGTTGGACTCATTATTGTTGAAGCAACAGCAATTGAACCAAGAGGAAGAATATCTGATTTAGATTTGGGTCTTTGGGATGATAAACAGATAAAAAAACATAAAAGATTAAATAAGAAAATCCATCTTTTAGGTGCAAAAACAGCAATTCAACTAGCACATGCCGGAAGAAAAAGTCAAGTAATTGACACTGTTCCAATTGCTCCTAGTTCTATTGCTTTTAGTGAAATTTTACCTTATAAAATACCTGTAGAAGCTAGTATAAAAGATATAAAAGAGATTAAAAAACTATTTTTAGAAGCAGCTATTAGAGCTAAATATGCTGGGTATGATGCTATTGAACTTCATGCTGCTCATGGTTATTTATTATGTGAGTTTTTATCACCACTTTCAAATAAAAGAGAAGATATTTATGGTGGAAGTTTAGAAAATAGATGCAGATTAGTTTTAGAAATTGCAAAAGAGTTAAAGAAAAAAGTTGATTTACCTTTAATGGTAAGAATTAGTGCCCATGAGTGGATGAAAAAAGGATGGAGTGTTAATGATTCTGTGTATCTTTGCTTAAAATTAGAAGAAATAGGAGTTGATTGTATTCATGTTTCAGGTGGTGGGAATCAATCAAACCCTGATAATATGCCTAAAATTGATGATTTATACCAAGTTAATGAAGCTCAAGAGATAAAAAGAGCTCTTAAAAAAACACCTGTTATTGCTGTTGGATTGATTAAAAATGCTGTACAAGCTGAGTATTTACTAAAAAATAAGTATTGTGATTTTGTGGCTTTTGGAAGAGCATTATTAAGAAATCCAAATTTAGCTTTTGAATTAGCAAAAGATCTAGGTGATACAAAAGAAATAAACTCTTCTTACCAAAGAGCATTTTAGTAAAAAATAAAGGATAAATTATATGAAAAAAGTTTTAATATTAAATGGCCACCAATATTATGATGTTGTAGCAAAGGGTGAGTTAACAAACCATTATGTAGATTGTGCAAATAAATTTTTTGAAGAAAATGGTTTTGAAGTTAGACAAACTCACATTGAAAAGGGTTATACAATTCAAGAAGAAATAGAAAAGTTCAAATGGGCTGATTATATATTATTTCAATATCCAGTTTATTGGATGGGGCTTCCTTGGATTGCAAAAAAATATATTGATGAAACATTTACTCAAGGTGTTCACTATGAAAGTGATGGAAGAAGCAGAAGTGATGCTTCAAAACTATACGGAAGTGGTGGTTTAATGAAAGATAAAAAATATATGTTATCTTTAACTTACAATTGCCCAGCATCTGCTTTTGATAATAAAAATAGTCTATTTGATGGATTATCTTTAGATGAAGCTCATGTTGCTGTTCATAAAACATTCAAGTTTTGTGGATTAAAACCTTTAGAAACTTATGCTGTTCATGATATATTCAAAGGTGATTTAAATTTAGATTTAGAATTAGAAAAATTTAAAAGTGTATTAGCAAAGAATTTTAAAGGATAAAAAATGAGTAATGTAGTAATTGTCGCAAAAGTAAAAATAAAAAAAGAGTTTAAAGAAGAGATATTAGAAGAGTTAAAACAACTTCACAAAAGTACTCATTCTTTGGATACAGGATGTATTCAATATGATTTACACAAAGATTTAGATGATACAAATAGTTTTGTTTTTGTTGAAACTTGGGAAAATCAAGAATTATTAGATGCTCATATGGCAACAAATCATTTTTTAACGTTTGTTAAAAAAGTAGAAAATAAATTAGAAAATTTAGAAATCTCAAAATTAGAAAAATTAATATAAAAAAGGATAAAAATATGGAAAAGACGTTTATGGAAGCTATGGATTTTAGACATGCGTGTAAAGTATTTGATGAAACAAAAAAAGTTAGTGATGAGGATATGAAGTTTATTTTAGAGGCTGGAAGAAAATCTCCATCATCTTTTGGTATGGAAGGTTGGAAGTTTTTAGTTATTACAAATGAAGAGTTAAAAGCAAAAATTAGACCTGTTTGTTGGAATCAAGTTCAAGTTACTTCTTGTTCTCATTTAGTAATTATCCTAGCTGCTATTGATGCTGTTAAACCATCATCAGGTGAAGTTGAAAGAAAATTTAAAAGAAGAGAAATGCCTCAAGAAAAGCTTGATATGTATTTAGGTTTATATGCTGATCATTTAAAACAAACTTTATCAAGTGATGATAATATTTATTCATGGACTGCAAAACAATCATATATTGCTTTAGGAAATATGATGACAGCAGCAGCTATTAAAGGTATTGATTCATGTCCAATTGAAGGTTTTGAAAAAGATAAACTAGATGAAATTTTAGGTTTAGATTTAACAAAATATCAAACAGCTGTTGTTGTGCCATTTGGATATAGAATAAATGAACAATCAACTCAATTAAGAGAAAAATTTGAAGATGTGGTTGAGTTTATTAGATAGTTAAAATGACTATAATTTAAAAATATTTATTTAATTGTGTGGCGTAAAATAAAAAACATTTTTATCATTTGTTAAGAGAATAGAAGGTAAATTAAATTAAACTGACTTAAAGGAAATAATATGGAAAATTTATTAATGAATGTTTTAGATTTTAGTCATGCATGCGAGATATTTGACAATACAAAAAAAATTCCTGATGAAGATATAAATTTTATACTTAAAGCTGGGAAAAAATCCACTTCTTCATTTGGAATGAAACCTTGGAAATTTTTAGTTATTACAAATGAAGAATTAAAAGCAAAAATAAGTCCACTTTGTTCTGAAGAGGTTCAAATTAGTACTTGTTCTCATTTAGTTATTTTTCTAGCAGAAATTGAAAATTCAGATTCTGAATCAAAATCTTCTAAAAAAGGTTTTTCAGCAGAAAAATTAGAATTTTATACAGGAATTTATCCTAATCATCCAGAAGATAGCTGCCTAAGCAATGAAAATATGTATTCATGGCCAGCGAGACAAACATATCTAGCTTCAGGACATATGATGACAGCAGCTGCTATAAAAGGTATTGATTCTTGTTCTATTGAATCTTATGAAAAAGAAAATATTGAACAGATTTTAGGACTTGATACTTCAAAATTTCAAATAGCTTGTATACTTCCTTTCGGATATAGATTAAATGAACAATCATGTCTAAGAAAAGAAAGTTTAGATAATACTACGGAGTTTATAAAATAATATTTTCTTTTAAAATACTTCTAAATAATTTAGGAGTATTTTACACTTCCTAATAATTCAGAGCTTAAAAGTGCTGCTTCCATATTTGAATGACTAAAATAATCTCCACAAATACCTAGATTTCTTTCATCATTTAAGAAGTAGGGCATATCTAAAGAAGTTTTTGCGAAGGCATATTTCCATAGGTGAGCAATGATTGTAAATCTTTCAAATAATTCTTTTGTTTCATCATCAAGATTACTTAAAAAAATCTCGCAAATTTCCTCTTTTGTTTTTTCATTTACACAGTTTGCAAACTCTCTTGTAGAGTGAATTATATATGAGCTAAAATCTTTATATAGATATTTTCTTGAGTTATTGATAATATTTTGTATATCTGGATTTTCATACAATAAATTTTTATCTAATTTTATCTCTTCAGTTGAGTATAAAATTAAAGAAAAAATAGAGTCGTATTTTATATTTGATAATTTTTCTTTTAAATCATCTGGAAGTTCTATTTGCATTTGTAGTATTTGAGGTGCTGGAATGGTGATAAATAGTAAATCAAAATCTTTATAAATATTATGATTTTCATCTTCTAAAATCCATTTATTATTTTCAAGTCGGGCTTTTGTGATTTTACAATTTTTTACTAAATCTTTTTCTTTTATCAAAAATTTACAAATTTGATTTATTCCATTTTTTGGAATAAATTCATCATATTTAGCTTTTACAACTCCATTACTTGATAAATCCAAACAAAACATCTTTAAATCATCTGTTATTGGAATCAAGCTTGAAGTTCCGTAGTCTATGAACTTATCTTCAATATATTTGGTACTAAGTCTTCCTCCAACTCCCCTTGCTTTTTCAAAAATAGTAATATCTTCATATTTTTCTTTTAAATTATTATATAAATTGCAGCCAGAAAAACCAGCTCCGATAATTGCTATTTTCATAAAAATTCCTTTATTTATAAATAAGTCTAATGATTGCCACAATAAAAAGAGCTAAAGCCATTTCTTTTAGTTCTTTATCGTATAAAATCATAAATATTGATGTAAAAATTAAACCAAATGATAAAATAATTGGTCTAATAAAATCTTTAATCTCTTTTGAAATAAATTCAAGTTGATTATTTGATACTTCGATTTGAAGCTCACCTTTACTTGCTTGTTTTATTACAGATTTTAAATCTTTTAGAGTAAATGGAATATCTTTTATTTCATCAACAATTGTTTCAATTATACTATCTTTTGCTCCCAAAGCCTTTGGAAGATTATCTTGTAAGATTGGCAAAATATCTTTTATACCATTGAAGTTTTCAATATAAGTTGTTCCTAAACCTTCAATTATGGCACTAACTCTTAAAATATAAATCGCATCACTTGGAAGCTTAAAAGGCATATTTCTTGTACCTTCTAACACATCAAAGGCTAGTTGTTGCATAGATTCGCTACTTAGATTATCATTTGAAAAAATATCAAACATCTTACTTGTAAACTCAGCTAATTCAGAGGTTGGTGCTTCATAAGCAATAGTTCCTAATCTTTTACTAGCACTAATATATAGCTCATAATCTCTCTCATTTGCAGCTTTGATTAGTTCAATAATTGCTATTCTTGAACTATTTGGAACTGTTTTTACCATTCCAAAATCTAATAAGATTATTTCACCTTCTTTTGTAATTAGTAAATTCCCAGGATGTGGATCTGCGTGAAAATATCCATTTATCAACATTTGTGTTGTATAAAATCCAACAAGTGTCCCAATGATTTTTTTAAAATCAATATTTTCTTTTAAGATATTTTCTTTATCATCAAATCTATATCCCTCTTCAAAACTCATAACTAAAGCATCATCACAAGACAAAGTAGGATAAGGAACAGGAAATCTTACTCCACTATCTTTGTATGTTTGAGAAAATTTTGTAAGATTTTGTAACTCTTGGTTTAGACTTACTTCTTGCAAAATCATCGAAGAAAACTCTTTTATCACAGCTTCTATTGAGTTTTTTGTGTAGTGCGAAAATAGGGGATTAAATAAAAAGTTGAAAAAGTTTATAATTTTTATATCAGCACTAACTCTATTTTTAATACCTTTTCTTCGCAGTTTCACAGCAACTTTTGTATCATCGTGCAAAATTCCTATATGAACTTGACCAATTGATGCACAAGCAATGGCTGTTTTATCGAAACTTTTAAAAGATTCATTTGTAAATGCAATATCAAAAATCTCTTCAAATTCATCTTTACTCATAGGTGGTAGTTTGTCGTGAAGCTCTTTTAATTCATCCAAATAATCAGCTGAAAAGAAGTCAGCACGAGTAGCTAGAACTTGCGCAAGTTTTATAAAACTAGCTCCTAGTGTGATGATAGTGTCTTTTAATTTTTTTGGTTTTAATGGTTTAATTCCAAAGAAACTTTCTTTTCTTTTGATAACCAAATAAATTGTCAATAAAAATAAAAAGACTTTATATACCCTTGAAAATGAGTATAAAGATAGATTTCTAAATAAATTATTTATTTTAAATCCTCTTTTAATTTTGCTAAATCTTCTTTAGTTGCAAGTCCTAACTCATCAATTATTTCTTTTATTGTTGATTTTAATTCTGTTTTGAACTTCTCATCGCTTTCTTTACCTTTTTGCTCTAGCGATTCCATAAAACTTTTGATATCTTTTGTATCTAGTTTTCCTTTTTCTTCTAGTTTTTTTAACTCGTCTTCAACTTTCTCTTTAAATAAAAGAGCTCCACCAAGTCCAGTATAAATAAGTTCTTTTAACATTTTGCATCCTTTTTATTTATTGTTTATTATATGCTCTTTTTTTATAGCTTTGTATGCTATTTTTGTCTTTTAATTACCAAGGTCCTTGAAACCTAGAAACCTTATGTAAAACCTTTTTTTTGTGTTTTGTAGCTCTTCCTTGAACTCTTTTTCTCCACATTTTAAAACTGCTTTTTTTCATTAAAGTTCGCATTTTTTTCTTTACTTGGTTTTCTGTTAATCCATAAAGTTCAAAAATAGTATCAAAGGTAGTTCTATCTTGCCAAGCCATTTCGATTAGACGGTTTAAATCATCTTCTTGTAGCTGGCTTAAATCTTGTTTTTCTTTATTTGGTTTTTTTGTAAAATCTAATTTTACGCTATCTTTTTTTTCAAAGTACATAATTACTCCTGAATAGTCCAAACAAATTTAGAAGCATCAAATCCAAGACTTGGAAGTTTTTCTAAAATACTATTTTTAACTTCATCTGAAATAGTGTTTTGTCTTGCTAAAATCCATAAGTACTCACGACTAGGAGTTCCAACAACTACATATTCATAATTTTCATCTAGAATTAAAACCCAATAATCACCATAAAATGGTCTAAAAAAACTAACTTTTAGTTTGCTATTTGTTTCATCAACTGCATAGGCTCTTCCCATTGCTTCTTTTTTCTCATTTGTATGAATTTTTGTACATCTATTGATTACTTTTATAGTCTCTTCATTCATCATTGAATAGTTTGCACTTACATTTTTACAATCTTTTTCAAAAAAATGCTCATATCTTGCAATTTCATACCAAGTTCCAAGATATTTGTTTAAATCAACTTTTTGTACAGTTTGAAGTGGTTCATGTTTTGATGAACAAGCCATGAAAAGTAAAACTATTAATAAAATAAAAGTGTTTTTAAATATATTTTTCATTGATACGCCTTTTTTTATATATCATATTTAAATAGAAGGAATTTTTGTAGCAATTTTTTGTAAGTTTAACTATTATTTTAATAAAGATAAATGAGACAGTCACCTTTTTGACATAAAATATGAAATAATTTTATTTATCTTAAAAAGAGTCATTGGAGAGTCATTTGTTTGTTATAATTTAAAATATTATGAATAAAGGCAAATGATATTTTATGAGTTTGAATATAATCGCAAGAAAAGATTATGAAGATTTGCAAAAAAATATTCTAAATGAAAAAGAGCAAGAGAATATGGCTTCTTTTAAAGTAGATGAATCAAAAAAAAGAATAATAGAAATAGAACAAGAAAAGAATAGTTTTATAAGTGAGTTTAAAGACACAAAATACCAAGAACTACTAAACCTAAAAAAAGAACTAAGAAATTTTCAATCCCGAATAAACATGATAAACGCAATAAAATTCCAAAATCAAAAACAATCAATCATAAGCCCAACAGATGGATATGTAGCAAAACTAATGATAAATACAATTGGTGGAGTAGTAACACCAGCAGAAAAACTAATATCAATAGTTCCAAAAGACTCTCCACTAATTGTAAAAATAAATGTACTAAATCAAGATATAGGTTTTATAAAAAAAGATATGAATTCAAAAATCAAAATAGATACCTTCTCTTTTCAAAAATATGGATTCTTTGAAGGTGAGAATCGTAACAAAAGTGAACAGTTTCACTTTTGTAGATTCGGAACCGTAGGCTTTGTCCCAAAGGACAGCTGTAGGCAAATCAATGTAGGAAACTTTTCCATAGATGATGAAAAACTAGGACCAGTTTATGAAGTAAAAATAGAACCTAATGGAAAAACTTTAAATGTAGAAGGTAAGGAGAGATACCTAGAAGCAGGAATGAGTGTAACAGCAGAAATAAAAGTTGGAAAAAGAAGAGTAATAGAGTTTTTTATCTATCCAATAATTCAGTATTTGGATGAGGGGTTGAGTGTTAGGTGATGAAAAATAATTTGAAATTAATCGTTTAATTTAATAGGGGAGGGAATATGTAATAATTAAATTAAGTTTATGAAATAAAAGAGAGAAGCAAATTAAAAAATAAAAAGAAATATACTTAGTTGAGGAATCAGTTAAACAGTTGAAAATTTATTGAGTTTTTTATTAATCCAATAATTAAATATAGAAATAAAGTATTAGTTAAGATGATAAAAAACAATTAGAAAAGGAGAGTAATTGAAAAATAAAAAGTTATTAAAGAAAATAGGAATTGTAGTTTTACTCATTATTATAATTCAGAACAGTTTTTCATTTTATAATGAATATCAAAAACATATAGTGAATGCACCAACTCATTTACGGGAAGCAAATAAAGATTATCTTGTGGCAAAAATGTTCAGAAATTATTATAGTTTCTTTATTAAAACTTTTAGATTAGATTTAGATAACCCATTGTTATATCCATTTTATAAACCTATGGTTTATTTTTATAAAAAAGGTTTAAATAAATTAGATAAAAGTGAGCCATTAAGAGCAATGTGGTTTCATGAATTTGAATTAACACTTTATAATTATTCTACAAATGGTAAATATGGTTCACTTGCAAAAAACTATGATTATAAGTATGCAAAAGTATTTATCAATGATGTTTATATGTATCTAGAATTAATTAATAAGAATAAAGAAAAATTGAACGAATATAAAAATTTAGGATATAAAAATGAGCTTACTATCGGACTTTTAGATGTTTATTTGCAATTTGTACAAGTTTATGTACAAGATTATCATTTAAATCCAAGAGGATTTACAATGAGAAAAGAAAACTTAGAAAAAGTTTCAGAAAGTTATGATTTATATATGAAATTTAAGAATATTGAAGAATGGGATAAAGAGTTTATTTATTATTATAAAGAGAGTCAACCAAATGAATATAATATTGTACTTAATCCTTCTAGAGGTTGGTATAGTTCTTATAAAAATTATTACTTAAATATTTTACAATATTCATCTTTTATTTTATTTTATCAAATAGCCAATAATAAATTTGATTGTATTAAAAGTAGAAAATATATTCAGAATATAAATATTTCAAAAGAATTATTATTGGATATAGTCAATAAATATCAAGTATCTATTTCTAATAAAATATTACTAAATAAAATTATTAGTTATTTGAATATAAGGAATGTAGGTAGTAAGGATTTTTTAATTTCAGAAAATCCTTTAAAATTAGAAATTAATTGTAAATAACAAAAAGGAAGAAATATGTCTATGGTAAAGAAAAAAGGGGACAGGCAACTTTAAATTTTAATAAAAGTTGCCTCGTATTACTGTCTCCTTATCCTAAAGGTGAGAGGACAACCGTTGCCTCTCTTTTTTTAATTTTTTTAATTCCAAATTTTAAGTTAGGAAATGAAAAAATACCTATTTAGATAGTTCTTTGATATATTTTGTATAATCTTCTGCAAATTTATTTAGTGTTTCTTCTCTTAAAGTATGTTCTGTTCCATAAGTGATAAAAGGTTTTTTGTAATTCATTTTTACGTAGTTTGCAGTACCAAAAAGTGGAAAAAGAAATTCTTCAACTGTTTTTTTATCTTTTCCAGTTTCTAAAAATACTTTTTCGTCTCCTCCACAACTAATAGCCGCTGCAAAAGGTTTATTTTCTAATTTATAATTAGTTCCATAAGCGAAATCATATGCTAATACAATATCAAACCACTCTTTTAAAAGAGCAGGAGAACTAAACCAATACATTGGAAACTGAAAAACAATAATATCATGGTTTAACAACAGCACTTGTTCTTCTTGAGCATTTATTTTGAAATCAGGGTATTTTGAGTATAAATTATTTATTGTTACATTTTCTAATGTATTAACTGCATTAAAGAGTTTTTTATTCACAATTGATTCTTCAAAATTTGGGTGAACTAAATTTATTAATATTTTTTTCATATTAAATCCTTTTTTTGTAAATTTTGATAGGATTATATATGAATACAAAATAAAATGTAAGTATGTACTTTTATGTAATATACTATCAAAAAGGGAAGTGCCTATGAAAATAAATGTACCAAAAAATATAACTGAGACGTCATTTGGTTATACTTTATCTTTGATTTCTGGTAAATGGAAAATGATAATTTTATATTTATTATCTGAATATGAAGTTGTAAGATATAACGAATTACAAAGAAAAATAGGAAGTATTACTTATAAAATGCTCAGTTCTCAACTAAAAGAGTTAGAAGCAGATAAATTAATTAATAGAAAAGAGTATCCCATGATACCACCAAAAGTGGAATATAGTTTAACAAAAAGAGGAAAGTCACTTATCCCTATTTTAGATGCAATGTGTGATTGGGGTTCAAATGAACGACCTGATTTATATGTTTGTATTGTGTAAATATTAAAAACGATTTTGTTCGTTTTCATACTTAACTTGAAAACGAATATAAATAGAACAAAATAATTTACTAATTCCCAATAATCCTAACAATCTCAGCACTAGGTCTTGCAAAATAATAACCTTGTGCATAATCAACTCCTATTTCTTTTACTTTTCCAAGTTCATATGGAGTCTCAACTCCTTCTGCTAATATCTTTATTCCATTATCAACACAAATTCCTCTTAGGGCTTTATATATTGACTGTTTCATAGGACTTTTATCTATATTTTCTATGATATTTCTATCAACTTTTATAATGTCTGGTTTAATGTCAATAATCATATTTAAAGATGAGTATCCTTCTCCCACATCATCAAGAGCGATTAAAAAACCTTCTTTTCTATAATAATTTAATATAGTTTTTAAATGTTCTTTATCTTTAACATTTTGAGTTTCAACAACTTCAAAAACTATATTTTTTGGGTCAAACTCTAGTTGTTTTGCCCATTTTACAGTTGATGCTAAACAAAACTCTGGATCATAAATAGATGTTGGAATAAAGTTTATAAATACTTTTGCATCTATTTTTTTAACGGCTGTTGTTTTAAGTGCTGTTTCTCTACACATTCTATCAAGTGTAAAGTTCATATCATTTCTTGCAGATTTTGCAAATAAAACGTCAGGGTACATTAAATCACCATTTGGTAAAACACCACGAGTTAAAGTTTCATAGGCAAATATTTTATTTGTTTGCATATCAATTATTGGTTGAAAATAGGCTGTTAAACTATGGTTTTCAATGATATCAAAGAAGTTTTTATCTTCAATAAAATGTAGATATCTATTTAGTGCTTTTGTCGATAATATACTACTAAGTGTTAATTTATTATCATCATTTTCAATAAAAATTTTTATTTCATCTTTTTCTAAATCATTAAAGTTTGTATTTAAATAATCAAAATTTTCTTCAAAAAATTCCCTCGGATTTTCAACTTCAATTGAAATAATGTTTTCAATTTTTTGGCTTTCAAATCCAAGTTTTTTTAAAAGCTTAGATGATTTAAGTATCAGCTCATTTATTTGAGTAATAAAATGAATTTTACTTTTTTTTTCACTTATATAAAACATATCTCTACATTTACAAGCCATTTTTTAATCCTTTATGATTGTAATTACAAGCTCTCCAACAACAAATCCAAATTTTTTCATTTTAGAATGATTTATTATAACACCATCTTCTTGTAAATGAAGCCAATCTTGAACAGCTATATCTAATGTTGAGTCATTATAAGGAATTCTCATAATATAATCAAGCATTACTGTATTTCCATTTGCAATCATTGGGCTCTCACCGATTATATCATTTGCAGTTGCTATGAATTTTTTATCTGCTGTTGGTCTTAGAGTCCAAACTCTTTTCATCTCTTCCCCATCATTATAAACAAAATATTCATCAAGTGTTCCAACACCATCTTTGTCCCAAGAGCCAATCATAGTACCTTTAAAAGTTCTTGTGATTTTTCCACTTCTATCTTTTACTAAACCATAAGCTCTTAATTTTCCATTGAAATACTCTTGTGGTATAAACTCTGGTTTTGTGTTGTTAAAATCTTCTATTTTCATACCCGTACATCCTGTTAGTAATATTGTTGTTAAAAAAATAATTATTAAATTTTTCATGCTATTAATCCTTTATTTAAATCAATGTTTTGATCTCTTGTAAATACCAATTGATGTAAATTTATATTTCTTGTTATAAACGCAGCTTCACAATAGTTTAGATACATTTTCCACATTCTTATAAAATAATCATCAAAACCTAATCTTTTTACATCATCTAATTTCTTTTGAAAATTCTCATGCCAAATATTCAGTGTTTTTGCATAATCTTCTGTGAATTCTTCTAGATGATTTAGATTTAGTCTTGTATGTTTTGTTGTGATTTCAAGTACTTTTGAAATACTAGGAAGATGCCCTCCTGGGAAAATATATTTTTGAATAAAATCAGTTCCTTTGGCATAATCTTTATATCTTTGATCTGGCATAGTAATTACTTGTAAAACTAAAACTCCATTTGGTTTTAGAAGTTCTTGGCATTTTTTAAAAAAGATATGAAAGTACTCTTTCCCAACAGCTTCAAACATCTCAACGGCAATAATTGCATCGAATGTTCCATTTAAATCCCTATAATCTTTTAGTAAAATATCTATTTTTTCTTGTGCATTATGTTGACTAAATCTATCTTCACATAGTTTTTTTTGCTCATTACTTAAAGTAACCGTTGTAACATTACATTTTTTATCATTTGCAAGATGTAAAGCCATCGCTCCCCAACCTGAACCTATCTCTAAAACATTTGAGTTTTCTTTTAAATTTAGTTTAGATGAGAGTTTTTCTAGTTTATTTTTTTGTGCTGTGTATAAATCTTCTTCTTTATTTGAAAATACAGCGCTTGAATACATCATTGTATCATCAAGCATAAGTTTATAAAAATCATTTGATAAGTCATAATGTGCTGATATATTTTTTCTTGAATTAGTTTTTGAATTTTTTCTCATAGTGTGTTTGATTTTATTAAAAATTGGCATTATATTTATAAATTTATTATTTTTTTCATTTTCACTTGTAGTTCCTAAATACTTAGAATTTAAAAGTGCAAGTTCTATTAGTTTTGTTAAATCAGATGTTTCAAAATCTTCATCTATATAACTCTCTGCAAAACCAATATCACCATATAGTGCAACTCTATAAAAAAATTTACTGTTTTTTATTGTAATTGTAATTTTTTCATTTTCTATTTTTTGTCCATAAAGTTTTACTTCTTTATTTACATAAACAACCTCAAGTGTTCCTATTTGTATTTTAGAGAAAAAGTTATCTCCAAATTTATTCCATAATTTTTGCATTTTAATACCTCCTTATTTTATCTTGAGTTCTTGGCGTATGAATTTTTAAGCCTTTGAAAAACAGCTTTATTGCTTGAAAGTAAGTTCTAATTACCACTAGAAATGTGATAAATATATATCTTAAAAATATATCAATAGAAGTTTTTTTATTAAACTCTTTTGATTTAGAATTAAATATAGCTGTTAGTTTATACTGCTCATTTTCATACAAATCTATTTTTACAAAAAGCTTGTCTTCATCATACTTTAGCTCAAATTCATATACTCCTAAAGCTTTGAAAAAAGGTGATACGTACATATCTTTTTCAACTCTCCCAAAATATGAATTTCTCTTTTTTTCTAGAACAACAGGATAGATTACCCGTCCGTTGTTGTAGTTATGAACTTCAGCTAAAATATGAGTTGGATTTTCTTCTTTATCAAATACCACTAAAATACTAATTGGATTAAAAACAAAATTCAAAACTCTAGGAAGAGTTATAAATCTTAGTTTTGATGATTTTTCAATATTGAATTTTTTTAGTAATTCATCAATATTTTGTAAAAAATCATCAGAATCTCCAAAATGATCTTTTGTATTAAAGCTTAAAAAGTTTAGTTTATTGATTGAAAAAAAACTATTTTTTATTTTCTCAAAATTACTTTTATTAGTAACATCAATATCTAATAAATAAAATTTATAATTAAAATTATGAACCTTAGGATGAAATCTTTTATGATAAATATTTCCTTCATAAAATCTATGATTTGTTAAGTTTTTCATAACTGGCAACCTAAGAGTTTTCCTACTTCATTTGCAGATAAAAGTCCATCTTCATGGAATCCATATCTCCAATACGCACCTGCATAAAAAGTATTGTTTTGTCCACTGATTTCATTTTTTCTTTTTTGCATATTTATAGCTTGAAGATTAAATTGTGGATGATCGTATGATATTCTTTCAATTACATTATTTATGTGTTGAGTTTCATTTAGTGATACAAAATAATCTTTTTTTGTTTTTAAATTTTGTAAAGTATTTATCCAATAAGTCAAGGTAACTAAATCATTTTTGATATATGAATTTGTGTAATTCCATGCGGCGTACATTTTTTTATTTGGGTATAAAATACTGTTGTCATTATGTAAAACGGCACTATTTTCTTTGTATTTAAAGGCACTTAGTATTTCAAGTTCATCAAGTGTTGCATCATCTAAAATTTCCAAAGCATCAGGTGCATGCATAGCTAATACTACTTTATCATAAAAACTTTCTTTACCATTTTTATGTATCAAATAAACACCATTTTCAACTCTTTTTATTTTAATAACATCTGAGTTTAAAAATATCTTTCCAGAGATCTTTTCTTTGATTTTATTTACATAATTTATACTTCCATTGCTAACTGTAAGCCATTGATGATGAGAATTAACTCCTAAAAGTCCATGGTTTCTGAAAAAAGTAAGAAAAGTACGAGCTGGAAAATCATTCATTTCATCACTTGGTGTTGACCAAATAGCAGCGCCCATTGGGAGAATATATCTTTGTTTAAAAGCATCTGAATATTTACTTATATATTCACCTAAAGTTTTGTTTAAATCCCTACTATCTTGATTTAAATCTTGTGTAGCTTTTTCATTAAAAGTTAGAATATCTTTTATCATTATATAATGAGTGATTGAAAACAGATTTCTTTTTTGTGCGAACATTCCTTTTACAGAAGAGCCGTTATAAGCTATGTTTTTAATCTTATCCCAAAAAGCAAAACTCATATCTGATTTTTCTATTTTTACATCAAGTTGTTTGAATAGTTTTGTTAAAAGTGGATAGGTAGGTTCATTAAAAACTAAAAACCCAGTATCTACTCCAAAAATTTTTCCTTCATCTTGTATTTTTGTAGTTCGTGCATGTCCACCTAAACGATTCTCTTTTTCATATAAATCTACTTCATATTTAGAACTTAAAATATAAGCACTTCCCAGACCGCTGATTCCAGCTCCTAATACTGCTATTTTCATTTGTATCTTCCTTTTGGATCAAGTTTTGTAAATATTAATTTAGAAGTATCCATTTTATTTTTTAAATCTTCTAATATTTTATCTTCTTTTATATTTGATTTTGAATCTTTAAATGAATTAATATCTTCTGTTTGTTTTCCTTCTTCCTTAACTCTTAATTTAATTTCAACTTGTTTATCATACCAAGAAATTAGATAACCTTCGTCTGTCTGATTCATAGAAACAACATCTGTTAATTTTTTATAAACTGGAAATCTTCT
>Ga0180008_1000142_pt1 | contig 74329 bp, 82 predicted proteins | sample MM_PW_MetaG_FD_121121 | JGI IMG/M metagenome (GOLD analysis project Ga0180008, IMG submission 121121) | Groundwater microbial communities from the Aspo Hard Rock Laboratory (HRL) deep subsurface site, Sweden - MM_PW_MetaG | ecosystem: Environmental > Aquatic > Deep subsurface > Groundwater... | reverse complement strand
AGGCTCAACGGCATGGTCACCGTCGAGATCCTGGACGCGTAGCCCGCGATAACCGGATGGGGGCGCCGCCGCAAATGTGCGAAAGTATGTTGACGTTATCATCCCCGCCAGTCCGCCAAGGATTGCCGCCAGCAGGCGCGCGCGGTCCCGCTGGTGTTCCGCTTCGATGCCTCGTAGGATCGCGTCCACGACCCGCTTCTCAGCCGCCTCGCGCTCAATCATCCGGGCGGCCTCGGAGTCCGCGTATTGCTGAATCGATAGCGCTAACGAGAATCGCAATTCGCTTGCTTCGGTCTGTAGTCCTTCCAGCAATCTCGATAGCTTCTCCGAGTCCTCGGCTGATTGAAGCAGCTCGTCCTTGAGACTCGTCCAGGCTGAGTCGAAGCTCTCCCATGGATCGGTCGGCTGACTCTCGGTACTGGCTGAATTCGGCGTTGACGACAGCGATAGCGGCGGCGCTTCTGATGCGCTCGTCTCTTGTCCCCATACGGTACGCGCCGAAAAGAGCGCCACCAAGAGAAAGAGTGCCACAAGCCACCAGGATGACGATTGATCGTGTCTGCACATGGAGCCCCCTTACATTCCGAAGAGTACTTGCGACGAGTAGAATCGCCGCGGATGGCCGGTCAGGTAGTCGATCCGGTCGCAAATGAAATCGTTGATCCGCTCGACCTTCCGCGCGATCCGCTGTGCAGCGTAGGCCATGAGCGGTTCGCCTTTGAAGCCCTGGCCGTCGCAGTATTCGACCACCTCCGCATCCGCATAAGGATCCGCGTACCCGAGGCCGATCTTCTTCTCGAGAACGAGGTCGAGAGCCGGACAGGTGCGCTCCTGGGATACGATCTCGGTATGGGTGTGCCGGCCGTCTGCTCCTGCGACCTTTCCAGCGCGGCCCGCCTCGCCGAGGTACATACCGGCGTGGATCGGATAGCCGGCGCGGATCATGTGCATGACCGGCTCGTCGATCTCCTCGAAATGCCCGATGCGGATGTCGAATCCATATGGAGTCGAGAGGGTGAAGAGGTTCCCGAAACGCTCGGGGTAATCCTTCTTGAAGGTCGCCATGCCGCGGAAGGGAGAGTACACGGGGCCGGGGCCGCGGTCGACAGCGGCGTGAAGGCGGAGCTCGTCGAATGTTCCATCGAGGCCGAAGTCGCATGTGAAGGCGGCTCCGACGCGGAATTTCACGGCGGGGAAGTCTAGGCCATTACCGCCGTCACGGACAAGCTCGTCGTACTCTTTCATGGTATCCTACTTTCCGGCGCGGGCTTCCGCCTGCGCCTGCCAGCCCTTCGCCCCGAGCGCGGCCGCGATGAGACCTGAGCCTGAAGCGGCGAGGCCGAGAGCGATCGTCCCGAGTTCTGGACGGTTCAATGCGATCATCGCCCCGGTTGACGCGACGCTCGCGGCAATTAGCGCGGCGCCGGCCCGGAGTGAGACGGCGACCCCGACGCGCATCATGGATACTACGCCAGGCGATTCTTCGTATTCGGTAGTCATGCTCCCCTCCGCAATAGTTCGTCGAGCTTCGGCTCGATCCGTTCCAAGCGGTCGCATACCGCCTTGAGCGATGCGGCCACTTCGATGATTTCGCCCTTCATGTCGTTTCTGGCTTCATAGAGTTCGGCGAAACGGGCATTGTCATGGTTGCGATCTTCGACCACTCGTTCGCTGAGAACCTTGAGCTGTTCCTTGGTAGCGAGTCCATCAAGGCATGTCTCAAGCGAGTTCGCCTTTTGTGCCGTATCTTCGACACGGGCCTGTAGTGTACCGACGCGAATACCGATGATAACGAGGCTGCCGATTCCGCCGCCTACTCCGATAATAGCCAAGGTGATCGACAGCCACGTTTCCATTTATTTCTCCTTTACGGGTACAGTCTGCCGGCGATGACGTACTCGCCGTTGCCGTCTGATCGGGCTTGGGTCTCGAAGATATCCCGCCTGATAATGAATTCCTCTTCGGTTAGCGGATGCTCTTCGTACAGAATCACGCCGTCGGCGGTGACGAGATACAGCGCGTACTTCTCATAGACAGGCCGCTCATCGACGGTAGGAATGGGGGCGGGCGGGATATTGTCAACGTACAGGACACCTCCGTCGCATTGGGCCTGATACCGCCATATATCGCGTCGTTCCACAAGGTCGACCCGGGGCCAGTCCAGGTATTCTGAGAGTATGGCATGAGTGTCGCGTGTTACGATCCAGGCATCGACGTTCGGGGCTTCCTCGATGGGTATGACCTCCTCGCCCTCGACGAAGAATCGCTGGTCGTCGGTATGAGTCGAATTGTAAATATCGACGGACTCCTTGAGAGCGTCAGCGCTCGTTAAGTCTCGGGCACTTGCGATGTACTCCTCGGCTACGATTTCCCATGCGCTCGTGTAGACGCGGACGTTTGGGACAGGAGCAGGCGGGTTGTCCGGTTCGACTACTGGGGGAAGGGGTTGAGTGCAAGCCGCGAAGGCCAGCACGAGAAGGAACAGGAACTTACGCATCGGGGTTCTCCTCGATAGATTGATTTTCGACCACTTCTGCGGTCGTAGGAATGGCATCGGGATCGTCTTCTGTGGCGGCAAGAGGCGGAAATTCGAAGGGCTTGTCGCCCGAGTACGGCTTCCACGCATCGCCGCCTCTACCTCGGCACTCGACCTCGTACATGCTCCATCGCTCGTATGCGTCGGGCTGGTTGTCGTAGGATTCGGCGCCTTCGATTTCTTTCGTGGTCTCGTTGTAGATACAAACATGGATCATCTTGGTTCTCCTTTATGCGACGTATTTAACGGCCCATAGATACTCGTGTACGCCGAGAGTTCGCGGGTCGGTGGTTTTGCCGGTGCGGGGGGTGCCGTTTTGGTTGTCGGTGATAATCGTACCAGCGTTAGTATTGGCGCTGCCTAAAGAAACAGCGGAAACCGCCGATCCAGATGAGGCGTTGTTGGTTTCGACATTCCATGTTACGCCCTGACGTATTAGCGTATGCCAGTGCCCCTGTCCTCTATCCATCTTCCTAAACCCGCCGATCACTTCCCCGCCTGCGTCTCCCGCGATTACGCCGACAAAGCCGGACGATTTCCATATCCTTGCGTTGGTCGATCCTGCGATCCGATGGGTGTAGACGATAGCGGTCTGCGCTCCGGTAGCTGGCGAGCCTGAAACGGTGGCGACTCGGGTCACGAGATTGATCCCGGTTATCGCGTAGCTTATTCCGGCGATATCAAGGCTTCGCTGGGTCGCGGCCGTCGTGAAGTCTGTACCGTTGGCGAAGTTCGCAGGCTCGCCCGTGTTGAGGTAGTTCGAGACGATAGCGTCCTCGGTGATCGCCTTGAGGAGGGCGTTCGCGGCGGGTGTGTTCGGGAAGGTAACACTCGACCCCGACACGGTGACGGCGTGGTCGGTGACGCCGAGTACCTTGGCCTTGATTCCGCGAAGGTAGGGGTTGGCGAGAGGATAATGAGCGAGGGAAATATCTTGGTCGATATTGAGGGGGATGACCGGGTTGTACTCGTCGCCTGACATTGACGAGGCGGCGTAGTCTACCGGAAGAGACTCGGCGATCATGGGAACGAGTTCGCCGAGCTTGTGGCGGTCGGCGATATTCGCGGCCCAGTTGAGCTTCGGAAGGTCGTTAATATCGTAGGTCAGTCCCTTGCTCTCGATGAAGGCCTTCATCGCAAGATGCGCGGCGACGGCTCCCTGTAGCGCGAGGGTGGCCTGAGCCTCGGCCGCGTTCGCATCGTCGAGGACGGCCGCCATGTACGGGCTGACAGGGTACGGCCCGGCGCTTCCAGCTATGGCTATCGGGTCGCCATTAGCTCCGAAGGCAAGATACTTCGACGCTCTATCTTCCGCGCTCGGCATGTCGGGAGAGTTCGACGGGTCGGAGACCGGGAAGCGCACGATGCGCCCGACTACCTCGTCGATCTGCTGGGTGAGGGCGACCGATCGGTCGACCATCGTTTCATAGACTTCGGCGGCCTGAATGCCTCCGTCGATGAGGTCTGTCCCTTGCGACAATTCCATCTCGCGGTATATCGTGAGACGGTTAGCGGTCGGCCATGTTCCGATGCGGGTCAGGGTTCCCCCGGCCCCCGGGGAGGATACGCTGAAGTCCGATCCCTCCACGAGGTCTACGTCTCCCGAGGAGGTCGAGAGAACCGCCTTGACTTCGGAAGATACCCAAAACTTGAAACTGAACGGATAGCTCGCTACCGCTCCCCCGGATAGGTCGAACTGTACCTTTGTTGGTGTAGGTCCGAGGCTCATTGCTTATCTCCTTTCCCCTCGATGAGGGAGCCTAGATTCTTTGCATACTCTTCAATCGCGAGAGTCGGCATTCCGGTTGCGAGTCCCACGCCCTCGGCGAAGTTCTGCGCGGCCTTTTCTATATCGCCCTTGCTGAGTGAATCGAATCCCTGAATGATCGCCGAGACCGTGGGGAGGGTGTCCTCGCCGAACGGCAATCGCTTGTCGCCCGAGACCATGCGCTTCATGACGCCAGTAAATTCCTGCCCGATGAGCGGGACCGAATCGGTGAACTGGGTCATGGAGTAGAACAGCCATTGCCTCCACCATTCGTCGGGGTCATCGGGGGGAGGGTCTTTCCCGAGGCTCTTCGCGAAGGCGCCGAGGAGCGTCCCGGCGATGGCGTAGGAAGCAACGATACCGATGGCCTGACCGTATTCCTTTTCGCGGATGGCCTTCGGGACGCCATGGGCGATGTTGTTGTAGACGGTGTTCAGGGACGAGGTGAACATGAGCAAGATACGTTTCCACTCGTTCATATCGCGGTAGATAGGGGCTAAGTCTGCGGGGTTCGCGGATGGCTGAGTCTGGAAGGTGATGTCGTCGGCCTTCTTGATCGCGTCTTCTTCTGTCGCGCCGGCGGCGAGCTCCTTGTCGTAGACGCCTTTCCAGCCTATCGCGACGCTGATTCGGTCGGCGAACTCAAGGCCCTTCATGCCCGTGGTGCCGATCTTCTTGATGAGCCCTTCCCAGCCTTCCGCGTCCATCGCCTTGATCGCCTCGAATAGCTGGTCGATGGTGCGGGATTGAAGCATTTCGCTCTTGCCTTCGATCTCCTCGATGAACTTGAGCATGTGGCCCGATCCTATGGCCTCAAAGGCCGCGGCGAGGGTTTCCTTCGGGGCGTAGGCCATGTACGGGAGGGGCGAGGTGATAAGCTGCTTGACGACGCTCGTCCAGCGGAACGCGAGGAAGCCGACGGCCTGGTATCCGCGGAGCTTCTTCAGGGCTTTGTCTCCTGGGGTATGGCCGCTTGAATCGCCGTCGGCGCTGGCGATTGCGCCGATGTACTTGTCGACGTACTCCATGCCGTCCTTGCCGTAGGTCTGTATGATTCCCTCGCGGACGGCCTTCGATAGTTGCTGGTTCTGGTAGACCGCGTGGAGCTTCTTCACGTAGGCGCCGTAAGCTATAAGGTGCTCCTGGGTATCCACGGCGTCCTCGAACATGGATACGATGTCCATGACGCGGACAGGGCTTTGATGCTCGGGGGCGATGTTGATACGCGCGATGGTGAAGCCGGACTCGGGGTTGACGACGAATCCGTACTTGGCTTTCATCGAGTCGATGATCGAGTCCTTCTGCGACTCGAAGTACGCGCCCTCGCGGTACAGGGGCGAGTAGTTCTTCTCGGGCTTCATTTCCTCGTTCGTCAGTTCGATGACGGCCTTGTTCTGCCTGTCGAATTCCGCGCTGCCGAAGCCCTCGGCGATCATGTCGATGATCTCTTTCTCGCCAGTGGTGAGGTTCTGGTCTATCGCTCTGGTAAGCTTCAGGTACTTGGCGTCGCCGTTGGCCTGCAGGAAGTCGCGGGTCATCTTCGTGCGCTCATGCTCGGAGAATAGATTCCCGTAGATAAACGCGGCCCGGCCCTTATCGTTTCGGAGGAGGAGGGAGACGTGAGCGAGGCGCGCGGCGCTCATCGTGACATCGGTCGCGCCCGGGCCGATGCCGGGAATTGTGATTTTCCGCTGACGCTCCTTCTGCGTCATCTTGAGCTCGCGCATACGGGTCTGCACCTTGCGGAGCCTGCGGACCTTTTCCCGTTGCTTCTGGCGGCGCGCCTCGTACTCATCCTTGACGAGGAGCTTCGTATTCACTCCTTCAATTCCGTTGTCCAGGAGCGGAGCGAAGTAGCGCATTTTCATCGCCGGAAGCTCCCAGGTCGCGAAGCCTTCCATCTTCTTTCGGATGGCCTTCTCCTCCTCGGAGCCATGGGCGGCGGGCGCTTTGTACCGCTTGTTCTTTCTGATGCCGTTCTCGATTTCGTACCGATCCGCGGAGGCCTCCCGGTTCTCCATCATCTTCTTGAGGTCATAGGCCTCTCGGCCTTCCTTGGCGATGCGGTCGATTATGGATCGAAGGTCTTGCAGTTCGGCTAGGGTCCACGCGGAGAAGGGCTTATCGTTGATCCGGTCGACGGTCTCGTTCGTGAGGATCTTTATAAGGCTCGGAGACTCGCGGAGGAGCATCGAGAGCGCGGCCTTCATGTTCTCGGCCTGTACGGTGGTATACCGGGGGACCTTGTGCTTCTTCCCGTCCTCACCGACTACCGTGTCGTAGGCGCGTCGTCGGCGCTTCTTCCCGGTGTCGTCCTGCTCCTCGATGTACTCCCATTTCTTCGATCGTAGGTATTCCTGAATCGTGAGGATTTCCTGACGCTTCTCCCATATGATGTTCTTCGCGGGCTTCTTCATGATCGCCCTGCGGTTCGCGTCCCGCTGCGCCCGGAGCTTCGCGGTCGCCCGTATCTCGGCGGCTACGAAGCGAGCCTGGAATGCGGCCTCCTTACGGGCCTCGTTCAGGGCGGCGAGGTATTCCTTCTTGGCGATCTTCGCGGAGAGCTTGGACTCGTCGCGCGCGGATCCTAGGGCTTCCACGTAGGCGGACTTCGCGGCCTCGACGCGCTCCTTGGCGGCCTTGACCTTCGCGAGCTCCTTGCCCTTCGACTCGAGGGCCTTGGCCGCGGTCTTGGATCGGTCGTACATCTTGAGAGCGAAGTCGCTCTCTGCTTCGAGCTTGCCGCCCAGCTTCTCTATCTCGGCCTTCGCGTCCTCGGATTCCTTCGTGAGGAGTTTCTTGGACTCCTCGAGGCGGCGCACGTAGTCGGAGAGGTAGTCGTCATCGTACTCGCCAGCCTTGATCCGGTCGCGGACTTCCTTATCGCTGATGTTGTTGAGGAGCGCGGTACGCTCGGCGATGGACATATCGGCGTATCGCTCGAGCTTCGGGTCGGGGATAGACTGTAGCTTCTCGCGCCCGGCTTCGGCGTACTGCGCGAGGTCGAGGTCGCCGGTCAGCTCGGCATAGAGCGCGGCGAATTCTATCTCATTGTGGCGGATATAGGTCAGGATAGCTTTACGGGTCGAGGGGGAGAGCTTCTTTCCTTGGCCTACGGACTGCGCGGACAGAAGAACAAGCGGGTGATCCGCGAGGCGCCGGGAGAGCTCGACCTTCCATTCCTCGGATTTCTCGATCTCGGCCTGTTCCTCCTCGTCCATAGCTTGACCCACGTCGAACGCCTGAACCTCGGCGTCCCATATCGAGGCGAGGAGATTTTCAACTCCCCCGGCCTTCGCCATGCTCGCGGCGAATTCTCCTCGTCTGGCTTCCTTCCGGGCCTCTACGCGCTTGCCTGCCGCTTCCTCTTCGGCCTTGGCGCGTACCGCCTCCCAACGGGTGCGATACCAGTCGTCGAGGTCTTTCCCTTCAAGGTCGCCGGGACGGGCCTGCTCGGTAATCCATTCGGAGGTCGCCTCCTCGTCGGCCTTCCATGCCTGCCAGGTATCGTATTTGGCAGCCTCAGCGTTGATGGACTCGTCGTCGAGCTGGAAGAGGGTCGTATCGTCGAATTCTTCCTCAAACAAGAAATCGGGCTTGACGCTGCGGATAAGCTCTACTATTCTATTCCTATGGGGTTCATGCCCCACAGAAGAAGCCGCCGCCCCGGATTCGATAAGCCGGTCAGCCGCGGCTTCTTTCTTTTCAACTTGCCAGTTCTTGAGCTGGTCAAGCTGTTCTCGGCCTTGATAGACCTGAGTCGTCAAGGTCACAAATCTTGGCTCCCCGTCGAGCTCGATCCATGCCGCATAATGTCGAGCCTCATGAATACGCTTAACATCTGGCTTGCGATTTTTCTCCGCATCCAGAAATATCGCTTTTTCAACGATCTCCGGCAGGTCTGAAACAATGGCGGCGGTATCGCGCTTGGCAAGGTGTTGGGACACCTTCTTAGCCGCGCTGATCACGAGCTCCACCTCGCGCCCGGTATCTCTATTTACGACGTTGCTGAAGGTGCGGAACCTCTCAACCATCCATCGCCGAACGTCAGAAGTAGCCGTGGGAAGCCTGGGGGTCGTGACTCTAATTGGATCCATTTCCTCGATCCTGCCAACGGTCTCCTCGTCAAGCTGGAACAGTACTACGGCATCTTCCGTCGCTATATTCTCGCTCGAATACGGGGCGATGGCTTCACACTGCTCGGGCGACAAGCCCATTCGAGAGGCCGCGTCGCGGGCTTCGATCTCGCCGGCGGTGTTCCAATACATATCAAGACCGACAATCCCGGTTTTCCCTTGAAGTTCTTGAATACGTGGAATAATTAGCTGGCGCTCATTCATTAAGGCGTTATACTTTTTCGTGTCGCTTTTCTTATCTGCTTCTTTCATGGCAGCATTCAATTCATCAACTAGTTCGTTTAGGCGCTTATATTCATCTCTGAATTGTTTTGGATCGGAGCCACGAGAAAACCCTTCGATATCCTGAATTGCATGCTGCAGTTCATGGATAATGGTTTTCTTTGCTTCTTCTCGACTTGTTGCACTGATGCGTAGTTCTGCTTCCCGCCCTTTATAGGTCAAATCGCTAGGAACGGCTCTAGTATACGATCCCCTTGTGGTTGGCTCTGATTCGGTCTTTTCAAAACGGGTAAGTAGTTTTCGTAGTTGAGGGTACTTCTTGAAGAGAGTCGGGAATACTATGAGGTTTTCTAGTTCATCCCAAGTATCCCCCCAAGGCTTTTTTATCGCCAGGCGGCTATCAGTTTCAAGCCTCCACTTCCCGTCGTACTTACCCTTGAACCATCCGGTCGCAAGGCGGATGGTCTCGCTGTCCTTCTCGGACTGCGCCATTTCCTTGGCGACCGATAGGTTCTGCCGCTCGATATCGTCGAGCTCGGCGCGTTCACCGATGTACTGGAAGAGGATCCGTGGATCGTTTGAATCCCAGGTGCCGCGATTGCCTATAGATTTTATTTGCTCCGGGTCAAGGGCTACATATTGGTCGTTCGGCCCGCCGGCGATATTGGCATCATAGGTTGTTCCTTTGATCAGGATACCATCATACCCTTCTGACCTTAGCTTTTCTCGGTAATTTTGAAGCGCCTCCTCTGGGTTCTGTAGAACCATCCCCAGCCCGCCAATATTTGCTTCTCTGGCGGTTTGTCCTGCGTGTTCATATATGTCTGTCTTAAACTGTTGGTAGGGGTCGCCATATTGATGCTTGGCAATCTGCCCTTCTATGGTTTTCTTTTTTTGGTGTAGTTTTTCTATCTCGACCTTTTTGCTCTCATATTCTTCTTTGGTGATTTTCTCGAATACGAGGGCATTCCACCCATATTGATTCGTGAGGGTTTTCGCCTCGTCAACAATCCCTTTTATCTGAGCCTCAAGTTCGTTAATCAGCGATTCATTAGGTTCTACGACTTCAAATACTTTGGGGTTCTTGATTGAAAGATAGACCGAGAGGATGTTCGGCTTTCTGTCTCCATACCAAAGCCCCTGAATAAATCTTTCCGCGAATTCTCTTTGGGGCGTGAACCAGAATCCAACGCCTGCCACCGTGTTAGACTGCCCTGCCTTTAAGGGGTCAAAAGCTTCAATCTCTGAGGTTGTCCCGTGATACATGACGAGCGGCTTGCCCTCGGAGTCCACGACTTTCGAGTCTCCGAACCAATTCTTGAACGCCTCGCTGTCTATGGGGTCGGCCTTCTGGAATAGCACTTCCTCCTTGCTCTCCTGCTGTACCGCTATGGCGTCTCTCGGGCCTTCTTGCTCCTCCGCTATGACCGACGTGCTGGCGGCCTCCTGTAGGGGCGATACGTCGCTCTTGAACAGTTCGTCCATGACCGCCCGGATACGGGGGTCTATGTCTGCTTGCTTGAGCACCTTGTCCCATAGGCGGGTGATCCATTCGGCGATGCGCTGGAACACGCCCTTCAAGCGCTCGTCCTTCGCCTCTCCATAGGACAGGTACTTCACAAGGTCATCGACGAATGCTTCTTCATGCTCGCGCGTCCACTGGCCGCCGACGATGTTATAGGCCTCCTCGAGCTTCATCCCGAGGTCGGTACCGATAAGCTGCTTGCGGAACATATGGCCGGACTCGTGGACGAACGATACGAAATCCGACTTCTCGGTGGTCATGATGAGGGCCTTCGCATCGCGGACGAATTCCCCGATGCGAAGCTCCTGGTCGCCCTTCGTGAAGAGGATCCCGGCGCGCTGGCCCTGAGCGGCGGAGACGCGGCCGGTCTTCTCGCCGATGATCTCGGGGGAGAATTCATTCTTGAGGTATTCATCGAATCCGATGCCCATGGCGTTGGCCCGGAATTCGTGCATGAGGATCGCGGCCTCGCGCTGGACGGGGGTCACGTTCGGCATCTTGTCGGCGATGACCAGGCGGAGCTTCGCGCGGGCTTTCTCGATCTCCGGGTTCCCGCCCTCGGAGAACCAATTCGCTCCGGTTCCGTGCGGATTGGCCGCTGTGAGCCGATCCACGGCGGCGCGGGTACCGTCGGGCGCGCCGTCCGAAGCGGTAATCGGGAGACCCGGATACTTGGCGGCGAGCTCCTGAATCGCCTCGTCGCGGACGCCCTCGTAGCCTTTCTTGAATCGGGCGTTGTCGAGGACGATCCCGTCCTCGGTGATCTCGTACTTGAGGTACCCGAGCCGTTCCTTCGTTTCGGCGTCGCCTACCTTGAGGATGGCCTCGACCTTGCCATCCTCGGAGGATTCGATAGTCTTCTCCTCGGTGTAGAGGGTGCCGGCCTCGGTGCGCTTGAAGGGTTTGACCTCTCCCTCTGGGGCGGACTCGCGGGTCTCCTTGGCTTTCTTTTGGGCCTTCTCCCATATCCTTTCGAGAGCTGCCTTTCTCTGCTTCTCCGGTACGTCCTCGACATCCTTCCACTTGGATGCGTTCTCGACGAAGGTCTCGCGGTCAGTGCTGGCCGCATATTCCTTCAGGGCTTTCGACTGTCTCGCGGCACCCTTGTACCCAATGAATGCCGAGGGGAGACCGTACCCAAGAGAAGCGAGCGCGCCGCCCTTGAAGTTCTCCCATGCGTTCGTGGCAATCTCTCCCGCCTCCGCTTGGCTCAAGCCTTTGCCCTCGAGTCCAGCGGCGACGTTCTTGATGAGGTCGGACGCAATGGACTGAAGCGCTTCCTCTGCGCCTTCCTCCACTATCTCCCCGGCATATCCCATGATCGCCGTACCGAGCGCGCCGGCCCTTCCTGAAATCAAGAGCGTTTTGGCGACGTTCCCGGATATGCCCGTGATGGCCTCTCCGCCTAGCTTCCCGAGGAGCCCGGGGACGTTTCCAAGGAACGATTCGAGCGTCGCCTGTATCCCGCCCGAGACCATGGCGAGGGGGGAGGCGATTTCATGGGAAACGCCGTTCTTCCTCATGTCGTAATAATCCAGGGCTTCCATGATCTGCATGGAGGCCATGAAAGAGCCGGTCTTGGAAGCGGCGAGCGTGAGAGCGGATGCCATAGCGGCCGCTCCAACGGGGGCGGCAAGCCCGAACGTTGCGGCGGTGCCGCCCATAGCCGCGGTCCCCAGGCCTACCGCAGCGGCGGCGGCTCCGCCGGCTAGAAGCCCCTTCCCCATGACCTGTGCTATGAAGGGGGCGGACTCCGCGCCGAACTTCAAGGCGGTGGCTATTATTCCTCGGGGGAAGCGATCCTGCATTTTAGCCATTTCGCCATAGAGAGCGTCAATCTTGCGCTCGAGGTCTTTATCTTGCCCGCCCGTGTCCTTCCATCGTTTCGCCAGCGCGGCGGCGTCCATGGTGAGGTCTCCAACACGGAAGGAGTCGGCTATCGACTCGAAGTGCCCTTTCCCATTCGTGACATTCGGTGACTGAAGCCATGCCCGAGATATCGACTCGAGATTCGCGCGGGCATTCTCCATCGGGATACCAAGGCGCTGGGAATACATTTTAGCGCTCGCCCAATTCCAGCGCTCCGTGTCTGGATCGTCGGACAGGGAGATTGCCGAGGAGATGAGCGAATATTCATCATCGGATACAGGAATGCCATACATGGCCCGACGCTTCTGGTCTTCATACTGGCGTAGGGCCACGGCGTCCTTTTCGACCGAATCGAGAAGCGTGGACCTGGGGGCTTGCCCGCCTGCCCGTAAAGCCTTCGCGTTCGAGTCAACCGCTTGCATGAGCGACGAGCCGGAAATAGGACTCGGTAAGGGGCTCGGTGCGGCGGGGGTACTAATCGTGTCAGCAAATTCAGGTATGGGCATCAATAGCTCCTACGGGGCCGGGAATTCGCTTGCGGTCCAGAAATCATCTGATACCGGCGCGATCTCGCCCTTCTTTTTTACCGGAGGCCACGCCAGCTTGACGTTGCCCTGCCATAGCTCGAGCTTCCCTTCAGGAGCCTTGAAATAGAATGGTTTCTCCGAACCCTTGACGCTGAATCTTGCCTGTGCGGTAATATCCCACGGCCCCTCGGACTCATAGGTTTGCACAACGGATTCTATTGGTACGCGGAGTGCTTCCGAGACAATGGCGCGCTGCCTGTCATGGAGCTGGGCGATAGAGGCTCGCGTGTAGGTGTTCATTCCTATGTTGCCCTGCTGGTCGGTATAGACGAGCGCGGCTGATAGCTCGGGGCTCGCATCGAGCGTCTTCTGTAGGCTCCCGAGCTGGTCGTCGGTAGAGGCGAACCACCCGGGGATTATGAGGTTCTTACGCAACAGGTCCATACCCTTGCCGGCCACAACATTAACAAGTTGCTTCCCAGCTTGCACGAAGTCGGTATTCTTCATGTTCGGATTGTCAATCATGGTCTGGTATAGGCTGTCGCGTACTACCGAGGTCAGAAGTGCTCGTTCCTCGGGAGCGAGTTTTAATCCCGTAATGAACGTGGTGACATCCTTGAACGCCGAGGCATATTCGGGAGATTCGTACTTGACGACTTCTTCGATTGCGGGGCCGGCCTTGTTCGGCGCAATATCCATGACGCCAGTCAAGAGACGGACAGCCTCGGGATGGTTGATTTCTTTCTTGTAGAACTTCGCCATGACGCCGGATACGTAATTCTCTCCGAACTTGTCGGAAGCGCCGCTGCTTCCCGATTCTGCCGCTGCCATACGGGTCTGCAAGAGGTCGAGCACTTTCTTTCTCGTCTCCTCGTCGCCACGGAAATACTGGTTGTCTTTACTGCGAACGTCGGCTATCTGTGCCTCGATGTCGCCCATATTCCAGCGCCCTACAGTGTCGTAGCGCTTTATCTCTCGCTCCCAGTTCTCGGTACTCTGCATGGTTCGTAGCTGTGACTCGACCGCGGGCCGCATCCATTCGGGGTACTGCTTGGCGATATCCTTGATCGCGGTATCGGCGACGAAGCGCTCGCCTTTCTTGGCTTCGTCGTAGGCTTGTACCGCGGCGTCGGAAGCGGCGGCGGTTTCGGCCTTGACGGTATTGGCGACGGACGCGCGGAGGGACGCCTTCTCGTCCTCGGAAAAGCTCGTCGCGTCGATGTCGGCGAGGCCCGCGGAGAGACCGCCCTCGCGCGTGGATGCGATGGCCCGGTTCTCTGCAACGCCTATTCCATAGGATCGCTGGGCCTTGGAGAATAGAGCCTCCTTGCCTTTCGGGGTCAAGAGGCTCGTTGACTGGATCACGTCGTAGACCGGCGTAATATCCTCGCTACCTATCGAGGACTTCATAGCCATATCGACGTTCTGGTTGAAGGCGTCTTGCGCCTCCTTCATGCCCTGGTCGAGAAGCACGTTATTCGCCCATGCGGAGCTTTCAGCCTGGGACTGCGTGGCCTGGGTCTTGAGCCAATTCTGCACGCGGCCGAATCCGCCGTACTCCTTGGATATGCGCTCGGTCTCCGAGTCGTACAGGGTTTGAAGCGAGGGGTCGAGCTTGAGGATTTGCCGGCCGTCTTCCTCGATGACGGCCGACGATCCGTTGAGGATAGATTCCTGAACGGCTGTGCGATAGTCGGACTGGAAGCGGATAGCGTCCTGCTTCCCCTTCTCCATCTTGGACTGTTCTAGGATTCCGTAAACCGATGACGCTACCTCGAAGGCTCCGACGATGGTTCCGTATACCTCTTGCCTGGTCTCCTCCTTGGCCTTGATCCGCTCGAATTCCTCGGAGAAGTTGGCCTGCCCGGCGGCGCCGAGTCCGCGTATCGCGTTCGCCTGGGGGGAGTAGTCTACGGTCGGTAGTATGGGCATTATTCGCCTCTTTCCGAGCGGGATGCTGCTAATTCTTCTCGACGGGCGGCCGCGGCTTCACGCCTTGCGGCCTTTTCTGCTTCTGATGTTTCATACGCATCGACCCGCTCCTGTGCGTCTGCTTCGGCGGTAGTGTAGAGTTCGAGGGTTTCATCGAGCATAGATAGGCTCGAGCGCAAGACTTCAAGCTGACTTCGCGCCTGCTCTTCCTCGGCGGTGAGGTTTCCGTATAGCTCGGTCCGCGCCATTTCATACCGGCCGCCGTCCCCGCCGCCGAGCTCCATATCTGCGCCGGCGTAGTCGACGAGCTCCGATTGAGCTTCAGCGGTCAAAAGGCCGGCCGATCCGCCGACGCGACCCGAGGCGCCCGCGGCGACGTTACCCATGGCGTAGTTGTTTAGGAGCCCGCGGAATTCGTTCCGACTCTGCGCTTCATACGAGTTTTTCGTGAGTTCCGCATAGTTCGGGAATGCCGAGAGGAACGACTCGTAGGCGGATATGTTGCTGTTTGCCTGCTCTATCGCTACGCTTGTCTCAAGGGCCGCGGTATGGTATGAAAGCGCGTCGCTCTTGGCTGACAGCGCATCGGCGGCGTCCTCGTTGGCCTGGGCCGACCCCCAGTTTACGAAGTCAAATAGCAGGCCGAGGCCTGCGCCGATCGCCGTTCCAATTCCCGGAAGGATCGCTGTGCCTATCGAGGCTCCCACTCCGGTACCGCCGAATGATAATCCTGCCATGATCTATACCTCCTTGATCGCGACGCGATAGATAATCGCGAGAAGGGTGAAGGGTGCCGGTTCGGTGTGTTCAAGTTCGAGCGTAGTATCAGGGTCTAGCGAACCGACGATATCCGCGGTCAGGTCTCCGGTGAACAGGTCGGGAGACGCGCCCCATACCGTTGACCCCGATCGCCAGGTTAGCAGCTTGAATTGGCTCGAGTTTGATGCTCCGATACTTCCTCCGAGCGAGCGGAAGAGACGGAGAATCGCTTTCTCGATGTTCTTCTGCTTGCCCTGCGACGTGCCGTTCGCTGGAACCTCGGGGCGTAGTGTATGCGCCTTGCTCGTCAGGGTCAGGCCGATATGTATTTTCGTGACGGCCCGGTCGTAGGTGACGGAGCCTGAAACAACGGTCTTCGGGGGGAGGACGGCGCCGTCTGCCCATGCGGTTACGGTCTTGCCTTCAAGGTGCGAGAGCCCCGTGACGGTAGCCGTGGGTGATCCGTACGTGAAGGAAAGGCCACAATCGACGAAATGGAAGTCGGCCTGAAGCGCGGTGTTGAGGTTGGCGAAACGCATGTACTCGACCGTTCGCGTTGAGCCTCGGAGAATCGACAGCCATACGACATCCTCGTTCGACGTACTCCCCACGGCGACGGATTCGACGATTGCTTCCTCGGCCATGGGGTGACGAGCCCATGCGACGACGCCGTTCTTGAAGTCGATCGTGCATGATACGAGGAGCCCGTCCGTGCGGACGAGCCATACAATCGGGTCGGGGTAGGACATGACCTTCAGTTCGACGACGGGCGAGGCAAGGAAATGTTCGGCGTCCTTCGACAGGTCGTAGTCTACGAATCCGCCGCCCTCCTCGGAGTAGATGAGGGCGTGTAGGCTTGTACCTCCGCGCCCGATGTACAGTACGGTATTCTCGAGGAGCGCGGGCTGTACGTCTGCGCTCCCGGTGTAGGACACGATATTCATGTCGAAGGTGGCCGGGGTCGGCATCTGGCCGTTATCCATCCATATCGCCCGGTCGGTACCGATCAAGAGGCGGCGCTGCCCGATGGCCCAACGGATAGATGTTCCGTTCATGTCCGCCTCTTGTAGGTAGATAGCGTTGTCGGCTGCCGTCCCCATGGTCATGTCGGTGAATCGGTCAGCGCCGGTCGCGGCGACAGGAGAGCGCGATAGGAATTCGGATACCGGCTCGGCGTTCGTCCCGGCGAAACCGGCGCGGCCAGCGTGGAAGAACACGGCGCGGGGATACTTGTCTGTAGCGGCGAACGTCCTGTCCCCGGTAAACGTCGGGGTGGCGATGCTCCATACGCCGCCCGATAGGGAAATAGTTCGAGGGGCGAACGACGGATGGACGATCCATAGTATGCCCTTCATGACTCGGCACTTGAGGGCGAACAGGGCCGAAGTATTCCAGGGGGTGACGAGTTCGGTCGGGCTGCCGCCTCCATCTATCGAGAAATCCTGCTTCCAGATTCGGGCTTTCTGGTCGGTCAGCTCGATAATGTAGTAGTCCCCGGAAGTTGCAGTCACTTCGATGAGCCGGGCCTTGGAGTTCGAGCGGGTGGTTCCCGCGTAGTTCGTCCCGGAGCGCTTGCGTAGTCCCCCTTGCCTGATGGGAAGGAAGTTCTGGCACATGCGTAGCCCGGTCTGGTACCGTGGCGAATCGATCCGGCCCTCGAGCAGGGGGGAGACTTCGCCCGATATGAAGTTGTTCTGTAGAAGGGTCAGGTTCATCTACCGGGCCTCGTCGTACCAGGGATCCGCTTGTCCCGGCTCGTGACGCCTCGCGTCGGCGGTGATGGCCTCGTTCAGCGCGAGGGCGGACTCCTGCGCTATGCGGGCGGCAAGGGCGTCCGACGAGGTGAGCGGGGTCGAGAGAAGGAAGGCCAGGTGGGTCGAGATAGCCTTCTTGAGGTACCCGGGGAGTATGCTGGGGTCGGCGGGGCGGGCGATGTAGACGAGGTATACCGTCTCCGAATCGGTGAGGATGGTCCATCCTTCGGGGAGGTAGGGGGAACCGTCTGTCGCGACTGCTATGGTATTGATATGGTCGGTCGGGAGGACGTAGGCGTAGGAATAACCGAAGACGGGGGCGGACGCGGAGCGGGCAAGCTCGATGCGGGTAGCGATTGACCAGGAGCGCGCGGAGAGGATGTACTCGACAGCCTCCCCGAGAAACGTATTGACGTACTGGGCGAGCTCGTCGCCCGAGGTCAGCGTGTCGATGCGCGCCTTGCCGATGCGGCCGAGCGCGCGGTTCGCGATGTCGACCCATGAATTGCCGTACTGCACGTCCGCCATAGTTTACGCCTTAGCCGCGGCGATGGCGGCGATGAGGTCGCCCTTATTCATCTGCGACGCGCCTTTGATCTCGAGCTTCTTGGCCGTCTCGATGAGTTCATCGCGGGTGGGTTCCTTCGGGGGCTCGCCTTCGTCCGTGGCTTCCGCCGTGGGCTCGCCGGCCAGGTACTCGGCCGCTTCCTTGTCCATCGGCTGAAGGTGGTTGTCGTTCCTGCCCCGATACTTCTCGACCTCTTCGGGCGACAGGTCCATGATCGTGCTGGCGCTGATGTACGGGGCGCCGCCGATGTCGACTAGAAACTGGAATTTCATTCGATCCTCCTCTGCGAATTAAGCCCCCGGATTGCTCCGGGGGCAGGCGATCAGTTCGGGCCGGCCTCGAGCCAGGCGTTCACGGTCTTGGCCGTAAAGGTGCCGGTGCTCTTGGGGGTGCATCCGGCGCGGATGTACTGCCGGTGGTCGTTAGGTATCGGCATCTTGACGGAGACGCCGGCCTTGATACCGCCTGCGCACTGGGCGCCGGTAAGGATGGTCGTCCACGAGGAACCGTCGGCCGAGTCCTCGATGAACGGGATGAACGAGTCGACGGATACGAAATCCGCCGACGGGACGAAAACGGCCTCGAAGCCCGCCTGCGCCCGGCCCGTCCTGTGGGACGAGAACACGGAGCGGGAGTCGATCGCGCCGAGCTTAATGCTGTTGGCGGCCGATACAGCCGTATCCTTCGTGGCGAGCGATATGGCGCCGAAATCCAATAGAGCATCACGCATGGCTTACCTCCTTAGGTGAGCGCCGTCTCGGTGTCGAGGATGGACTCCCAGCACCGGAAGGGGATGCCGCCGACCGCGGCCACGGGGCCGAAGCCGACGATCTCGCGGAGGTTGTACGCCGCGTTCGTCTTGTTGTAGGCGTTGGCCTCGATCTGGCCGAGGATCGTCCTATTGGCGAAGGACACGGCGTTCTTGCCGCGCGAGGGAAGCTGGTTCTTCACCTTGGCGAGGTAGACGGACGGGTCGAACAGGTTCGAAGAACCCGCGGTCTCGATGTTGCAGTAGCGGTTCATCGCCCGCTCATTGCGACATACGATGCCGGCCCATATCTCGTAGTACCTGATCCAGGCCCATAGGTCGCCGTCGTCCGCGGGGGTGCGAATGCGCCAGCGGCCACGATCCTCGTTCTTGATGCCGGGCTGTCCGCCCTTCTGGTAGACGAGATAGACGCCCGCGGGGGTGAACTCGAAAGTCCACACGCTCGTCAGGTCGGAGCCCGTACCGCTGGCGCCCGTGGTGAAAGGCGCGGAGAGAGAGGCGCGGCGAGAAGCGAAGCCCTTGAAGGCGTCGGGAGCGGAGCCCTGGTCGGCATACATGAGCTGCTTGGCCCAGTCCTGCATGATGCCAGTCAGGTTCATCGCATCCTCGGAGTCGCGGACGCGATACGCTTCCTCGCCGGTAAGGCCCGCGAGGGCTTTCTCGTCGACCTTTGATTCGGTAGCGTACATCTTGACCGGCTCGGGGATGTAGTCGCCTTCGCTCGATGCGGAGACGATAGGACCGTTGACCTTGGTAAAGCCGCCAGAACCGAGGCGCTTGGCCTGGAACTGACGGTTATAGTCCTTGTGCGTGGCGGGATACCACGGGATTTCATCGAGAATATCGAGCTGCTGCGCTATGGCGCCGAGGACATTGGCCTCGCCGTCGTAGCCCGCGCGCTTCGTGATCTCGGTGAGGGTGAGCATCTTGGTTGCGTCTAGTACGCCCATGATGACCTTCCTTGCTTGAGAAGACTTGCGCGGCTGTCTGTTGGGTCTCTTAGCGCCGTCCTGTCCCCAGTGGGAGGCGGGCTATCTACTACCTACTCGGTTTCGATGCCAGTCAAATCCTGGTCTATTACCGGCGCGTACCGTACAGCTTGCCGCTGTACCGCATACGCGGTAGAGAGATTGCGGGGAAGGGACTCGAACCCTTGTTTCCGGTTTATGAGACCGGCGTACTGGCCGCTATACGACCCCACTACTGGCTCCCGGCTTCCACGGGATTCATCGGGTTGCTTGACGGGAGGAACCGAACCGTCTCGCTCACGACTTGGACTGGCTATTTTGCAACGGATGAACGGATACCCTATCTATAACCGTTCACGCATGAATCGTCAAGAGCTTTTCTTGCCGTACGCCTTCTCGAAGTCCGGCGAGTAGTTCATCGCTGACTTGGTTTCGCCCTGGTGTTCATCCGTTTGAACAGTCGCGGGCGGGGTCTCTGCGGGCGCGGGGATTCCCTTGAGGATGTCGTCGAGTAGGTCGCTCACTTGTTGCCTCCAAACTGCCTGTTGAAATCGTCGGAGTAGTTACCTCCGAACTGCCCCGGCCCCTTCGGTGACGTAGTTTCCTTGCCGTCCACGTAGGGCGAATCGTCGAGCTTCGCGGACAGCACGGCGATCTTCGCGGCGAAGCGGGGGTTGAAGAGGAGCCCGGAGTCGGCGATCTCCTTGACGAGTTCAGCGTCGCCGATCTCCGTAGCCATGAACTTGGTCAGCCGGTTCGTGACTTCCTCGGCCTTCTTCGCGTCGCCTCCTACGGTCTCGAGGAGCCGGGCGGGGAAGGTCTTCTGCGTCTCCGCCTTAGCCTGTGTCTGCGCGTCGGTGCCGGTCTTCACGAGGCCGGCCACGAAATCGAATACCTTGCCGGCCTGTCCCTTGGTGAGACCCGCGGTCACGGCGAGAGTACGCGAGGCCTCGGTAAGCTTGTCGATGTTCGGAGCTCCCTTGTAGGCGTCCGCGTTGAAGGTGTAGTCCTCGGGCTTCTCGGGTATGCCCATAGTTCTCTTGAACGCGGCCATGTCCTCGGGCGTCGCGGTCTTGGGGTCGGGAATGACGACGGCGCGGGCGAGCTTGGCCTCCATGCCGATATGCGCGTCCACGAGGTCGTTGAGCTTGGCGTACTTGTGGAGCTCCTTCTTGTCCCTGCGGTCCGGGGATACCTGAGTTAGCCACGTCGGGGGGCCTGCGGGTTCGGCGGGCGGGGTAGCCGGTTCCACGGCCGGGGGCTCGCCGCCTCCGCCTCCGTCATCGGGAGCGTATCGAATCATCAGTCTCGGGTCCATCTATTCCTCCTCTGCGGCGACTATGGCCGCTCGTTGCTCGCGGAGGTCTTCATCGTCTGCGATCTTGACGATGGCCCGCGCGAAGTTGAAAACATTCAAGGGGTGGGTCGCTCCTATGGAATTCAGAAGCCGATTCACCTGGGCGATGAGCTGGGGGTTCACGGTGTCGGGATTGGTAGAGTAGTACCCTGCGTCGTCCATCATCTGCGCGATGGTTGCTATCGCGTCGTCGCTGGCGTAGACATGGCGATAGGTCTGGCGAGTGGTCATGGCCTTGTCGATCTTGATGAGGGCGAGGGCTTTCTCCTCGTGGGTCATCTTCAAGGGGGTCATGGCAATACCCTTGAATCGGTTGTTTTCCCTACCCTCGGCAGTCCGTTGACGCCATCACTCACCCCGTAGGTATTTTCATAGTGCAAATGGTGATTGCACCCTTGAATCCGCTCGACCGTCGGAACGTCATTCCTGTGCTTGTACTTGTTCACGGCCACGCGTATTTTCCAGTAAAGCAAGTCTCCGGCTTTCTCTGCCAAGCGAAGTACGAGGGCTATAAAGAATACCCCTATGAAAAACGCAAATGGACTCACGCCTGCCCTCCCTTCATCGCGGCCTCGACGGGGCTACCTGGCTCGACGGCCTTGCCTCCTGCGGAGAGCATGGACGCCTGGGCCTTGGTCGTCTCGTTCTTGAGCTGTTGCGCGGCGGCCATGGCCTGCGCCTTGTCTCTGGCGTCACGGATGCGCTGCACGTCCACGAGGTCGCGCACGACGCGCCGGTCCTGGTTGTACGCCTCGGCGATAGAGTCTGCGTATGCGTCGAGGTCTACCTTGTCCATGATCTTCTGGTCGACCTGTGCAACTTGCAGGATCCTCGCCATGAATTCGTCGGTCTCGTTGAGCATCATGTACCGCTTCTGTAGCTGGGTAAGCGGGCTGATGAGGTCGACGCGGACGTTCTTGCCCTTGAGGCTTTCGGGGATAGGTGGGAGCCGGCCGTAGCGAAGTTCCAGGGCGAAGATGTCCTCGACGGCGGGCTCGAGGAATTCGACGGTCAGGCGCCCGGACATAGCGGCGAGCATAGCTGCCTGTTCGCCCTTGATGTATGTCGCCTCGGTGGCGGTCTTCACGCGCTCGAGGTTGGCGGTCAGGGTCAGGAAGAAATCGGTGTAGTACGATTCTCGGATGCTCTTCTGTAGGTCTTGCATCGACGCGATGATACCGTCGAGCGGGCCGGATATCGGTACGGGCGCGAAGTCGTCGCCGGGTCGCATGAAATGCTTGTAGTTCGGCTCGATGTGGACGCCCTGGGCCTGCATGCCTTCGGTCGCCTTGATCGGCGGGCGGGCCGCAAGCTGTATGAGCCGGGCGAAATCCTTCTTCTGGCTGTTGGCCTGCAGGATGTTCGAGTACTCGATCATGCCAGGGGAGTCTACGCCCCATACGTCGCCGTCGAGCGAGCGCGCCCAACGCCAAACGTAGAAGGGCCGGGTCTCGTACCCGCCCTCCATGATCGCCGTGAGCCCGTCCTCCTCCATGGCGTACAGGCTGTAGAATTCCTTACCGGCGCGCGCCTGGATATCGAGGTCGTACTTGTCCTTCGGCATGATGAACTGTAGATACTTGCGCTTCTTGGTGTCCTTTTCCTTGAGCGCTTCCTTCACGGCCTGGGGGAGATTGTTCTCCCCGAAGAACCTTGCAGCCTCGAAGGGCGAGAGCCAGAAGTCGCGGAAGAGGGTATCGACCTCGCCGAATTCATTCTCGGCGATGAGGGTACGCTTCAGGTGCAGGGTGTGATAGATAGGCATAGCGCGGGCTTCGTTGAAGTCGCGGAACATGATGCCGGTCGCGAAGTCGGCCGCGCTCCTGGTGAACGCGCGGCCCTCCTCGTAGAACGTCGTCCGCGCGAAGTCCAGGGCCATGGCTCTGTCAGCCTGCTGAAGCCATTCGGCGGCCGGCTTGTCCTTGGCGAGGTCGAGGTCTTCCGGGCGGGTTGCGATCCACGGGACGGTACGGCCGAACGCGGCGGACTGCATGCCGTTAGCGAATATGTCGCTGGCCTTCTGCGCGCTGTTGTCGTAGTTGTCCTTCTTGCTCGGTAGAGCTTTCTGCCCGGGCGCCGTATCTTCGTCCCAGTCGGACATGGTGGGATTCACCTTCGGCGCATACTGCTTCCAGTAATCCACGTATGGGCGCCGCTCGGTTATGTACTGCTTCCTGATGTTCGCCAGGTGCTCGAGGGCGTCCTTGGATATCCTCGGCTTCTGTAGGTCCATGTAACCCCCTAGTAGTAGTCTGCGGGCTCCCAGTCGCCCGCTTGCGATGACGCGGCCGGGATGACCCGTTCCTCGTCCTTGCTCCCTCCCCGGAGAATCCACCATGCCGCCATGAGGAGGCATACCACCATGTCGTCGTGGTCGTCCTCGCTGTCGGCTTCGTATCTCGTTCGGCCCTTCTCGTTCACCTTGCCACGGAAGGCCATGAGCTGCGCCTTGAAGTCGTCGCCCCAACGCAAGCCCTCGGCGACCCGGATGCGTCCCTGCTCGATCAAGAGCTTTCCCGCGGCCACAAGGTCGGCTTTCGGTACGTGGAGCTCTCGGATGATCTTCAATGGCGCGAGCTGGCCGGGGCTGTTCTTGAATACCGTCCCGAACGGCGCGGTCACTTCCTGGACCTGTCCGCCAGCGGTGAACACGATAGGGATAGGCCGCAAGCCCCTGTCGCGCAAGAGGTCGACCACGGCCGCGCCGACTCCGGTTCCGTCGACGAGTAGGTCGCATGAGTGGGCCAGGTCTTTATGCTTCATGCGCGACTCGATGATGTCCGCCGTCCGTACATACGGCACGTTGTTGAACTTGTCGATGGCTACGATGTCGGCATAGACGCGGACGCGATCGGGAGACTTCAATAGGTCGGACCCGTTGACGATCTCGGCCGTCCGCTTCACGGTGAAACCCGCGGTGAAGTCGCGTTTCTTGGCGATGTCCCATACCGACATGAATTCGTTCACTTCTCTAACAGCTCCGGGTTTTCGTGTATGTTTCCGATGACTTCGGTATCTTGATTGAACGTGAGCGCCACACCGATAGTGCAATACTCGCCCCAGCTCCAGGCAACGGGGCTCTCGGCTTCAACGACGGCGATTTGGTCGAGTGGCCCATACGATCGAACGGCTTTCACGATATCCCCCTCGTAAATTTCCGTACCGTTTTTGTCGTCGATGCCGGTGAATTGGCCTACAGTCTTCGGATCGACTTCTATGAAACCATATCCAAAGTCTACGTCACCGAAGTCAAGCCCATTACGAATTGGATGAATAAAAGCCCTCGTGTCGGTAAACAGAAGATACCCATAGGCCCATTCGCTGCTGTCTAGCGCTCTACCTTTAAACTTAATTACCTTCATCCTGTCTTCCTCCTGTGTTCACGCGCGTGAACGCTTGTAGAATTTCACAATGCCGACTAATTTTCAAGGTCTGGAAAGATCATTGCCTTGACGGGCGCCAATGCGATGTCGCTGTTCAATGGTTTAACGCCTCCCGAGAATATCCGCTCTATCTCGTCATAGCTGAATACCTGGTCTTCTGGTTCAACGAATTCCGCGAGCTGGTTCTGCGCGTACTTCAGGGCGCCCTGCTTGCTGAGTGCGAATAGCTGCTCCTCGAAATTCGTATGTCTCGGCGAGTAGTACGCCTTGATTCCCGCCTTCGCGCGGCGCACGCGGTACCTTGCTTCTGGTTCGGCCGGCAAGAGGTTTGTCCTATCGTCAGGGTCCAGCATGAACGGCGCTTTAATCTCGTACCGCTCGAAGTTCTTGTCCGTGAACGTATCATGGAAGAACCGCCCGGGGTCTCCGCTCTTGCCATGCGGCGAGGAGATAATAAGCATCCGACATCGGGGGTTTCCGTTGAGCATCGGTATGAGGCAGTCCTCGAATATCACGTCCATTACGAAGGCGGCCTCGTCTACGATGAGCTTGTGAGGGTTCGGGTATCCACGGGCTGACACCTCCGTCGCCGGTATCACGATGATGCGCGACCCGTTGGCGAGTTCTATCTGCCTGTCCGATGACCTGACTATCTCCGGGTAGTTCGGATCGTTGAGCATGAAGGCCCGGACGAACCGCATGTCCTCGACGGCCTGGGCCTCGGTCGGGGCGGTGATGAGCGCGACGGAACCGGGGAAAAATCGCGCCAGGTGACACGGCTCGAAGCCGATCAGGAACGACTTGCCTCCTCGGCGGGCTCCGTTGATCGATATGAAGCGCCAGTCGCTGGTGATAACGTCCTGCTGCCACTCGTAGGGGTTGAAGCCGATGGATAGCGCGTACTTGAGCGGAGACAGGGTATAGAGCAAGTCCGCCCGCTCTCTACGGGGGAGGGGGAGGACAGGGGTCAATCATGCGCTCCGAATGTTTCGTACAAGGCGAGCGCTACATGCCCGGCGCTTCCGCCTTGCGACAGGTCGGCGATAGATTGGGCGAGGTCCATAGCCTGCTCTCTGGTAATCTTCGGTAGACTTACGACTTGCTTCTGAACGAAGAGCGGGCTCTGCCGTCCTTGTAATTCCTTGCCTAAAAATTGAATTATCTTGAGCAATTCCGGTTTCTCGAATTGCTCTATTTGTACTCCCATAAACGTTGATACGCCGTCCAATTCTGGGAGCATTGCCTTTGCTTGTTCTAGTTTATAGTCCATCTTCTCCCTCCATCTTCGCCAGTTCCTCGACCATCTTGGCGCGGACCTGCGGATAGCCCTCGGTCGCCTTCACGATGATCGCCTTGATCGCGGTGAAGGTCTGGTTGATGTTCACCGTGACCCCGCCTTCGACCAGCTTGCCCGCGAGCTTCGCCCGTAGCTCCATCGTCCCCTTGAGGCAGTTCGCGGCCTCTAGTAGCAGCTTCCGGGGGTCGGCATGTCGGTACTTTAATTCGACCGGCGACATGCCTTTGTCCTCCATTCGCTCAAGGATCGTCTGTAGGGCTTCCTTGTGGTAGGTCGGCTTCTTCTCGCCTTCCTCCTGGGTTCGATACTGGACGTTGATCTCCCATGCCCTCGGGAATAGGTCGTACTCGTTCGGGTTTGTAGGATCCTGAAGGTACCGCTCGCAAGCGTCGAATAGCTTCTCGACCCTCTTGTCCCGCTCGATCAGCTCGTCGATCAGGGTCTTCCCGGCTTCCTTGTCCTGTTCCAGGATCACGGCCGCGGCCTTCTCCATGAGCTTGTCGTTGAGGTATCTACTGACGCTTGAGACGGTTATGTCATATTGTCGCCCTATGTCTCGAAGCGATTGCTTCCCGGCTATAATGGCCTTGATGATCTTCTGCTTCTGAGGATGTTCTTCTACAGTCCATTTACGGCCGGGCATGGGTTACGCTTTAACCCTCGGGATGCCGAGTACCCATACCCACGCGTTATCGCTCGCTGGGTACGTACAACCGTTGATGCTTTCCCATAGGGCTAAGAAAGCAGCGCGAGGCGTCTTGCCTCTCGGTATATTGTCCCCGCCTAGTACGCCATAGGGGTAACGGTCTCCGGGGGCTACCTCTGTGATTCCCTCTTGAATCGCGTCCTCGTCGGTTATGTCTAGCAAGCGCTCAACACGGACGGATACAAGGTCAAGATCGATGCGCGAAGCCCGTCGGGGCATATGGATCGAGGGGCGCCACTTGAATCCTTGACGGGTATCGTCGGCCTTGTAATCCACCCATCCTTGGGGCGCTCCTTCTGGCAGTCTCCAGGTCTCTCGTACCCATAGCCGATCGCCGGGTTGGCCGTAGGGGCATCCGACAGGTTGCCACGCCCCATCTCTAACCGGCATGTCGGTGTAGAAAAGAAAATCTCCCGGAGTACGCCCAGGAAACTCCATTGTAGCGCCAGAAGCGCATTCAACCGCCTTGGGCATCGGCATTGCGTTCTCGATGCCCTGCCATCGTGGATCGACCACCCGCCGCGTCATAGTCTTTCGCCCGTCGAGGATCGCGCGGACTTCCCAGTCTTTACATATAATCGATCGCTCTTTCATGCTATCCTCCGTTCCTTAATCTCCCGGCCCATGAACATAAGGCGATAGCCTTTTTCGCTGTAGCCGATAGTTCCGTTCGCTCTTCTGAAAGCCCTTTTTATAATTGCGGCATATTCCCCTTCTGTCACCTCTAGTGGCTCGCTGCTCTTCGGAGAGTCCAATATCCTCGTATATACCCGTAAGAAATCAAGATGATCTCTCTCTTCCTCCGTGAGTATCCCGAGTTCTTCATGGGCTTCAAGTAGGTCTATAGATTCCTGAACAGTTCGGACGCTCACGCTATCCTCCACTCCCTGATAGAATCGATCTCGCTCGCCGTGGGTCTCCCGTAGGTATCGGGTATCCTGATACCGTTCGCCGAGCCATAGGCATAATGAGAGTTCCCCTTCTTGTCCATAACGATTACCGCGGTAAGCTCTCCGCGAGGCGTGGGCCTCCTGATGATGCTCGATACCGCCCTGCCGGCCTTCGATGCTCTGGCGGCCTCTTCCCATGTTCGATATACCATGATTTCCTCCTGTCCGGCTATTCGCCGCGCCCTTCCTTGCGAATCCGCTTCAGCTCTGCCCGCCAGTAGACTATCTGCTCAATCATCCATACGCGGTTCATCCGGGTCTCGCCGTGAAGCGTGGCTTCGTACTCCATGTGCGAGATAGCTTCCTCGCCGTGAAGTTTGACCAGGTGCGCCCGCATGATGTGCTGGACGCCGCCGAGGAAGCGGTTACAGTGGGGACACTGGACGCCGAGGTTCTTGAGGTTCCAGCGGGTACCGCGGAAGGCCCTCGAGACGTAATGGCCGTTGTCGTACTTCTTCCAGTGGCCTACGTCTCCGCACGTCACGCAACGAACGTATCCGCCATCCATTGCTGCCATTCGACGGACGTACTCGGATACTGCTTCGTCGAGTTTGTCCTCGAGCTCTCCGTGGGATAGGTCTTCTAGCTTCCTCGGGGCTCGCTTCTCCTTCGGAGCGCCGGGCTCTCGCGGTGTCGTGCGCTTGCCGTACCATCCCCAGGGAGTCTTTCGATTAAGGTTGCTGTTCTTCATGGCGTCTCCATTCGTCGAATGTCGATTGGGCGAAAATTAGTTCCGCAATTTGAGGGACGATGCTATTCCCTAGGCATTTAAGCCTGTCCACCCGAGAGGGTACCCCATGAGCCACTCGACCCACGTCGGGTTCAGTTGCCCACCATTCCCGGCACCCATCTTGCGAGCTTCCTCGATGTTCTCGCACTTCTCCTTGAGCTGATTCCAGTTCCCTGTGCCTCCGCACATTCCCGCCGTTCGTGGAGTCGGCCATAGACGCTCCACCATGTTCGCTGTCAAAGTCCCTCGCCCTCGCTGCGAGTCCGTGAGGCTGTTCTTCGCGTCGTTCACTGTCGGAGTTGCCCACTGGGTAGGCAACAATCCAGATACGTTCCCGTCTATGGGGCGCTCCGACATCAGAGGCGCGTATATCTTGCCATTCCGCATCGTACCCGAGCGCGGCAAACTCCCCGAGAACTCGATCCAATCCTCTGGAAACAAGGGCTCCGACGTTCTCCATGATTGCGTGTCGCGGTCGTAGCTCGCCAACAAGTCGGATGGCCTCGAAGAATAGGCCGCTTCGCTCACCTGCCAGCCCAACGCCTTTACCAGCGACGGAAATATCCTGGCAGGGGAAACCGCCCGCGATGATCCACTCGCCTTCGGGCAGGTCGGCTCCTCGAATGGCGCGGATATCTCCAAGGGCGATGGCATCGGCGAAGCGCTTTCGATAAACGCTGATTGCATAGTCGTCAACCTCCGAAAAATAATGTCGATCGAAGCGAAGTCCGGCCCATTCTGCGCCGAGAGCGAAGCCGCCGATACCCGCGAACAGGTCGAGAAAGTTCATGGCCTTGCCTTCTCCGCTTTCTTGACGAATTCATGGATGCACCTCTCGAGCCTATGGGCATGGCCCCGGTACTCGTTGAGTAGGTCGGCGAGTTGACCCTGTTCGACGGGTGTCAGCTTTCCGGCCCTTCCCAGGATCAGTAGGCGGTCAATCTCGGGGGCGGTCACTGGAATGCCTCGCCGATTGAACAGGTTGGAGCATGAGGGTTCGGGTACTTCGATCCACACTCGGGGCAGGGTGCGTATACTACGACAGGCGGAGCTTCTCCGTGCATATAGACAAGATGCGCCTCCTTCGGATCGTCGGTGAGGTCACGCCGTACCTTCATGCACTCGTATACCCAGTCTCCCTTGTCCCACCCGGCAGGGCAGAGACGTTCCCATATATCACCGAATAGTGTCTCGGCTTCCCGTAGCGCCTCGGCTTTTAGGCGGGCGTCGCGGGCGGTTATGAGGGTGGAGTGCATCAAAAAGCCATCTATAAACCCGCACGCTTTTAGCGCTCTATCACCGTGACCATACTTTGGGCATATATCGCTATAGTTCCTTGGCAGTTCCAGCCATCTGTCGCACTGAAATTCTGCCTCGGATCGCAACGCTTCGCCGTCGTCCGCATCCTCGCTCGGCTCCTGCGGCTTTATCTCGGCGGCAAGCTGGTCGAGGGCGGCGAGGGCTTCATCTACATCTTCGTTATGGTACTTCGCGACATCCAACGCCTCGCGGATCGTCTCGATTAGTTTGTTGGTCATTTCTTCCGTCCTTTAGCTAGGTGCCAGGTTGCGCAGTATAGCCAGCGTAGTAGGGTTATCACGACTTTCTCGCTCTCTCGAGGTATCCATGCCTGAGAGAATCAAGCTCCTGCTCTGAAAGTTCCGCCTCTTCTTCGGCGTCAAGGTACTCGTCGATTTCCTCATCAGCCTCTTCCTCGGCGCGCTCGTCTGACACGACGATCTCCGGGTGCTGAAAGTCGAAGTCCTCTAGCTCTCTTGGGGTCATCGAAGTATCTCCAAAAGGTTCGCCGGGAGTGTCGTCCAGCCAATGGGCTCGGTAAGAATATCGTATGGTACCGATCCGCCGTAGACGTTGAACAGGAGGAGCCTTTCCTCATCGATACGCTGCGAGCTTACCATCGTGACGACTCCCTCGTACTCGTAGACCGAGAGGGCTGGCATATCGAGGGGCGGGTATCCGGTACGGAATTCCATCTGTACGACTAGGTTCGCCGGGGGCGTCGGTTCGGCTGATAGGCTTAGGATAAACACGGCGATAACGAATCCAACCGTGAAGATTCCGAAGCCGATAAGTACCTGTTCAATGTTTAGCTTTTTCACGATTCTTCCCCCTTCTAGTCTTGGTGTCCGGGACTTTCTTGATCTTGGTTAACCGCATCCAATCAGGTGCATTGTGCTTCCGTTCAGTCGTGTCCGGGCTTGTTACTTCCGTCATCCACTCCTCCTAGTTTTGATTTATCCTTGATCCATCCGGCTAGGTTTCCAATTATCGTCGAGGGGTCTATCTGTACGTCAGGCTCGTCCTTGTTTCGATTGATTTCCGCTTCGATCTCAGCGGCCCTCCTGCGGGCTTTCTCGGCCTTCTCGTCGGCGTCGGGGTCGACGTATTCGCCGGGTTTCAGGGCGATCTTGCATCGCTCGAAGGGATTGGCGTCCGGCCCGTAGGTCTCGATACCTCCGCGCATGAAGCCCATGAAGGTTACATAGGTCGGGAAGGCCTTGTGCTTCGGCGAAGAGAAGATCGTCGCGTAGGCATCTATCGCCTCGGCGACTTCCTCGTCGGTATACGCTCCGAGAGTCCGCAAGGCCTCGCCCCGCTGCTCGGCCGGCATCGACATGGGGAGATACCGATAGGTCGGGAGCCCTGCGTGTCCGTTCCATCGCTGGCGGGCTTTTTCGAGCCGTGAGGAGGCGTTGAGGGCGGGGATTTCCTGGGGTTCGATTCCTTCCGAAGGGGGAGGAAAAGTACGTCCGGTATCTATCTCTTTCTCTTTCTCTTTCTCTATCTCTAACTCTAACTCTGGTGTACAGGTCGCGTACATTTCTTGTACATTTGTACACCCCTTTTTTTCCTTTATCCTTGCTCTGTAAGTGTTTACGCGCTCGGCTTCCGTCGAACTTCGCCCGATTAAGGTTTGAAGATCGGACATAAAAATTATTCCGCCGTCAATAATCTCGACGAGTCCGAGCTTTGTGAAGATATCGACGCCGGTTTTTATGGTGTCAATCGAGACTCGAAGAACGGTCGAAAGCATGTCGAAATCGTAGGGGAACACGTCCTTGAACATGAGCGCGCCGCCTGATTTCAGGGAGAGCAGGCATAGCTTGAGGTATAGGTTCTGGTACTGAATTCCGTTCTTCTGACTCTCGAGTATTTTCATTTCCTCGCTGTCGAAGAACGTCTCCCTGACCTTCAGGTAGTAATACTTCTTGTTGTCGCTCATGCCTTCCCCTTAGTCGAATATCGCGCTGGCTATCTTAGCGCCCGGCTTGTAGAAATAAACGCTCTTCTGGTTGTCTATGCAATTGAATTCCGCCCCGGCTAGCTCGGTGTATTCCCGGGCATAATCGAGTAGCGTCTGCGGATAGGTCTTCCTCCCTGTCCTCTTGGCTATGTCCTCGAATAGTCTCCACCCCGATATTGAACCGGCCGCGAGGGTATCAAGGTATTCGAATAAAACCTGCTTAACGCTCATATGGGGGCCGCGGGAATCGAACCCGCCTAGCCATTCGCCCCCAAAGTGCGCCGATGCTGACGGCGCACTAACGATCAACTAGCTATAGAATCAAGGTCAGGTGAACCGGGAATTAACCCGGTTGACCCTCCCAAGCATTTCGTCTTTGTCGTATAGGCTAAAAACCATGTCGAATCCAAATATGTATGTGTTTGCCTTGTCCTTCGCTGGGATAGGTACGACCGGGATGGTCGATCTTTCATCAGCGAGACTCAGCAAGCTGACTACTTCCTCCTTCGCGTTGATCTTGGTCTCTATGATGATGGAACCAAGCGCGGTTCCGTTGGTCGGCTCGTAAGCCGCCGCTGTTGCTGTCATAGCGACCAGCAGACATGCAAGCAACAGCAGGAGTCTGGCACTCTTCATGTCAACCTCCGATGGATAGCGATAACCAGCCCATACGAGCTAGATTCTGGAAGCGGCGGGAGTCGAACCCGTTTTTCGCGCGACTGATAACCGACCAGCCCGCTCCCAATTAACCCCGGTTCCACCGCATCGGGGAGTTGCGCACCATTTAACGCCGTAGCCAGGCGGGTTGATCTATGCTCGCGTTTATCCGCTAGGTTTTCCTCAGCCTCAATTCAAGGCCGCGAGCCGCCCGCTACTTCTTCACCTGGATCGAAGTAGATGCTTCGCCTCTCAGCGCCATGGTAGCAAAGTGGAAGCGGCGGGAGTCGAACCCGCTCCCCGATTCTCACCACGCCTTCACTCTTGCGTGCCTTCGGTCGGGATGACGGCGGAGTGCTTTCGGCACCGCCAGCGTCTACCGTTTCGCCTACGCTCCCATGTCTCCCGGATAACGCGCCGGGCCGCGAGAGGGTCGATCACCTCCCTTCACATAGCCGCACTGGCCTCCTGCTGTACCGCTATGGCTTCCTCCTGGCTCTCGGCCAGTAGTTTAGCCCTGATGGCCTCGTACGCCTCTCCACGGCGTCCTGTGGCCGATTCCTTGCTCATGATCCTCTCCATCGCCTTGAGGGCGAATCCTTCTACGCTGTCGTAGCCCATAGCCATTGCATAGGCCTCGAGCTCAATCCTCTGCTGCTCATATGTTGGCTGTACGATGATCGGCCTGGGCTTGAATCCGCTCGTCAAGTGCAAGGCCTCGTATGCGAGAAACCGGGCGAAGGCTGATACGCCATATTTTCCGGTGAAGCCTCTTAGCGCGCCCGCCTCCATGATCCATGAATGCACGGGCTGTGGAACAGAGAAGCGGATGTCCGGCATTACTCGACGACCTCCCAATCGTCGGCCAGCATGTCGGTCTGCGAGGCGAGCCACCCGCATACCATGAATCCCTGCGCGTCCTTCATGACGATATAGGGCCGGACCTTGATCTCGTCGCCGAGTTCGGCGCCCATGCAACGGGCCGCGTCCATGCTGGCGAGGACGCCGCGAGGATAGCCGCCCGCCATGGCGATGTGCATACCCTTTCCGTTCCATCCCTGACGGCGAACGAGGCGCCCTTCCTGCATGTAGCTCAAGGCCGCGCCGAAGCTAAAGCCGGTCGAGCCGTCGGGGGCGATCATGCCATTGTCCATTATTCTTCTCCTTCCTTCGGCCCGAAGAGGCCGAGGATTCCCTTCTTCCGGGCGGCCTTGGATGGTTGCTCGGGTTTCATCGGAAGCTCGGGCTGTTCCCGGTCGCCGTTCAGGTATTCGCTGATGCGGTTCTCCACGAGGTTGACCGCCTCGAGGAATATGTTCTTCTGGCTCTCGGGATCCGGCGCCTCCTCGCCGGGCTTGATGAACGGCTTGCGGCTGACGGCGGGCGGCTGGACCTTGATAGGATGCTCGCCTTCCGTCTCCATCTGAAGCCTGACCGAACGGCCGTTGTCGTTGTCGGTGAAGCTGATGGTCGATATCGTGAGCCGGAGCTCGCCGAGCTTGAAGAAATCGCGGGCCTTGAACGCGAGGTCGGCGAGGTCGGTATAGAACCGGCCCCGGGGCTTCTCGTGCGTTCGGAGCGTGGTCTCTTCGGTCTGGTCGGTCACGTCGTTGTAATTCGAGTACGTCGCTACGACGGCATACTCCCCGTGGTTCACCTGGAACTTGCTTGCTTTCAATCTTCTCCTCCTCCTAATAGTTCAGGATTATTCCTAGCTCTGAAGCCAGGATCATCGCTTCATCGATACACCATCCGCACTCGACCGTAGACATATCCGTTTCGCTTATGGGCATGGGCTGGCCATCGACGAGCGATAGGACAATCGTCCCGTCCGGCTTCGTCAAGAAGGGTAGCCCGCGCGCGTACGCCCTTCGCTTGACATAGAGCTTTACGTCGGTGAAGTCGTTCCCTGTATCCATAGCAATTTGCTGGATCGTCCCGTTCAAGGCGTGGTTCTGTGAATTCTCTCCTGTGGTCCGCGGCTTATGCGGCGTAGAAATCTCCACGTCGAATAGATGGTCCGGGCACTTCTTAATGAGCGCGATGTACTCGGCCTGTCGCTCTACCGGAACCTGGAACGATACGATTGAGGCGGTACCGCTCTTGATCCTGGTAATACGCGACAGCTTCAGCTTCATCGTGCTTTCCTAGAGCTTCTTGAACTTGATGCCGTTCGCGTTCATGAAGCTACCCAAGGCGATAAGCATTTCCTTGGTACACTCGACCTCGAACGTTCGCTTGAGTAGTTCTCCCGTCACGGGTTCTGCCGGGGCTCGCACAACCTCGAACGATACGTCTATAGGCGGCTCGTCTGCTTCCGGAGCCGAGGACGCCGGAGCCATGGGCGCCTGTACTGCTGGAACCGCCAATTCCACCCTAGCCTTGTCTATCGCCGCAAGGCGGGCTTCGTTGGCCTTGATCTTGTCCGCTTCGGCGAGGGCGCTATCTAGGTTGAGTGTATCGAGATAAAGCGCCCGTGCTTTCGGTTCGCCTACCCGGTCCAAGACTCCGAGGTCCGAGTTGACCTTCTCGATCTTCGCGGTAATCTCGACTTCTACGTCCTTGATTTTCGTACCCTTATTCAGCCAGGTGGGATTGAATATCTTGTCGAGTGGGAAGAGCTCGCACTTGGTCGACGAGAAGAACGTCTCGATGATCTTCTTCTTCTCGTCCTTCTCTCGCTGCTCGACCTCTTTCACCACCCGATCGATAGCGCCGGAGACCTTGCCAATTTCGGATACGATTTCCTTCACTACGTCCTTGAATTCCATGAAGGGCTTGTTGAATTCCTTTTCGAGTTCGAGGCGCCTGGCGTCGATGGTCTTAGCCGCGTTGTTAAGCTCTGCCTTGGCCTTCTTCGCATCGGCGATATTGGTCTCGCTATAGTTCTCGGCCTTGTAGCCTTCCAGTTGCTTCTTGACCGTAGCGAGGATAACGCGGGCGTTGGTGGCGAGCTCTCCGGGGGTCTGGTTATAAACCACGAGGTCGAGCGTCGGGGCCTCGGGCGCTTCTTCGGCCAGCCAGTCCTTAGGAAGGACGCGGCCATTGCGATAAGCTGATATGATATCGTTCATTTGCGCGTCGTTCAGGATCTGAATCGGTACTCGCACATAGCTACCTGAATCGGGGGTCCAAAACACGTTAAGCTTGTTCATGCCGTCATACATTCGCCTATAGAGGTTTAGCTGAATCGTCCAGTAAAGAGGCTCCTTGGCGAAGATGGTCTTGATATCATCGAGTTCGTCGTCTGCTAGGATATCGCAAGTGCCTGCATACACGAGGCCGTCTATCTCTCCGAAGTCCGACCGCTCGGTGACATAGAGCGGAGGAAGCTGCCCTTTGATCCATTTCCCCTCAGGGGTAGCGAAGGTCCTGTTATCTACGTCGGCATGAATTAAGTTTCCGCGCTTTCGTGCTTTCTCTAGTACGTCTTTAGGAATGCCCGAGAGGTTTTTTCCCGTTACGGCGGAAGCGATCTGCGTTACGGAAGGAAGGATTGTCTCTGCGCCGGAATCGTCAACGAGCTTGTACTCGTGGACCTTATCGTTATAAGAGAGAGTTTTCATTTTCCTTGTTCTCCTTTTCCTCGATGAGCTTCTTTACTTCCATCCAGGTTCGTTGGCCGTTCTTTTCGAGCCATAAGGCGTTGGCGTTCTTGACTCTTTGGAGTAGAACGGCCAGGACTTGTATGTCCTTCTTCTCGGTACCGAGCTCTGCTTCGATTGTGTCGTGGGCGGATTCGGGTATGAATCCTTGCTCGTCATATTCCAAAAGCGCCTTGCATAGTTCATCAACCGATTCGGGAATCTCGATTACTACGTCCGCTCTTGCCGGCGTCGCGTCTGGTTCATTAGGGACGGCGGGCCTCATCTCCGGCTGTTCGATATCCTGCACCTCCTCCACGGTGTACATTCTCGAGAGGCAGGCGGGGTATACTGCGCGAACGCCCTCAGCAATGGTACGAGCGGCAAGCATTTGAGCCGGGACTTTCTGCCACATATTCGGGCTTCCGTCTCTGTTCTCCTTTTCCGTATAGCCCGCGGCCTTGGCGCGTTCTATGGTCCAGTCGATGACCACTTCCCCGCCCTGGGGATGGGTGAATTTCGCGGATACCTTCTTGTCCGTTCGCTCTAGCCACTTAACCGACCCACCGGCTGACTGGAAGCGCGCAAGCGCAGAGCGACTATTGATTGCCGGCCGGCCTTTGATAACGTCGTATTCCATGGCCGCGATAGCAGGATGGATACCTTCAGCGTGGGCGATGAGCATGAGCGATAAAAGCTGCTCTTTGGTTTTTCCGAACATACCCGAGCGGAACATGGTATCGGCCATCTGTCCCATTTCGGAAAACGGGATTAGCTCGTTCATAAATCAGTCCTCCGATCGTGCTGCCGGCTTGGCCGGCTATGAATGCAGTTTATCGAGTGGGCGGTATGCCATACATGAGCGCTGATTCCCCGGAGCGCTCAGTAGGAACCGGCCGTCCTTCGGAAGCGATGAATAGCGGGTACATCCGCGGCATAGCTCGCATCCGATTGCACCTGAGCATTGCGAGTCGTTATCGATTGGCGGCTCCTTGGTATGATAGACATACGGGGTTTTCATACGATCGCTTCCTTTCTGGTTCTGGTTAGGTACTCGTCGAGGTCGGTACGCTTGAAGAGGAGGATCTTCGGTGCTGGCTTGGTCGCCGCAATGGCCTCGGCCGATGCGAGACCTCGAAGGTAGGACTCGGAGAGTCCGCAGTACTCCGAGGCTACGTCTGCGCGCATCCATTCGGGCCAGGGGCGAACGGGCTGAACGGCGGATTTATTTGTCATCGCGCTCCGCCTGTTCACGCGTTTGAACGCTCACGGCCTCAGTTTCGAGGACCGATTCAGCCCATTTGGCGAGGGCTTCAAGGTCTATCATACCGATACCCCGCTCGCGGCCCGGATCATTTCGGCTCTAGTCTGCAGGGACTCTATGACTTCCTTGAAGAGCGCTTTCCCTTGATCGTTTAGAAGGTCGACGAACTGAGGGAAGTAGCTGGCCTGGGCTTTCTCGAAGTCCTCATCGTTGGACGTAACTTCATTGATGAGCGATATGACCGCCTCGATGGCGAATTCCATCGTCTCGCGCTCGGGGGTCTTTTCGATCATGGGGTGCCTCTTGCCGCACTAGATGCGGATTCCATGGCGGCTAGGGCACCGATATCGATATGCCCCTCTTTCAGGTACTCATCTATCCCGATATCGAGGAGTCGCCGGGATATTTCGGCGAAGCTGATTCCTTCCGTCGCGGCGATGATTCTCATGCGCGACGAAGCCCTTTTAGAAACCTTTATCGGAACGTAAATAGATTCCGAGTTCGGCTTCGTCCCCCGGGGCTTTCTGCCGCGCCCCTCGGCTTCTTTTGGTGTTGCCATGAGGGCATAATAAGACCACAAGTGTGGACTGTCAACTATTATTTTCTAATTTTTCTTGATTTAATAGTCGATTGTTATATAATAGAAGGGAGTGGAGAACCATATGCCAGCAAGAAAAGATGCAGCCGAAGCTACAGAAGTAGTCAAGGTTCGGTTAAGCAAGGCTCTAGGAGAGCGTTGCCAAGCTGCTCGAGCTCGCGGGGCTCACTCAAGTGACGCCGAATCCACTTTTTTAGGGTATTTAATAGCCGTGGGGCTTGCGAAGTATGAGAAGGCAATACTCCCCCATGAGATTGGAGAAGATGAGGGGGCTAGCCTAGAGAGCCGCCACACGGCGGTCGGAGAATAATCCAATTTCCTGGCGGGCGCTCCGATCTTGCCGTAATATGTAATGATCATCGAATACTAAAATTTAGTTGATTCCATGCCCGCTACGATTATTCGAGGAGGGTTATATGAAAATGCTTAAATCTGCTTTAGCTCTCATGGTTATCGCGTTTTTCTTCGTCTCATGCGAATCTGGAATTGATCCTAATGATCCCTCTGCCTCGGAACCTAAAACCGCCTACATAGTCAATTCCGCATGGGTTACTGTCGATACGCGCGAGGTCGCTGCCTCGCGCGACCTCACCGAGGACGATCTACTCGCGGAGGTGATCGCCTACAATCTCGCGACGACGGACGATCAGAAGACAATATTCTACGACGAAGTGCCTCCGATTGAAGAATCGCCGAATGTGGATGCGTTCATTGTGGCGCCGGATACTCACGATATCCTATCTGAATACCTGGACTGGCCGAGAACCGATCTCGTTGAGAGACGAGAGGTTTGGCGGTATCAGGCCCAATGCGACGGCGGGGTTCTCTATATCGACCGCATCCCCCCGGCGCCCGAGCCTGTCATCGATACGCGCACGGACTATGAAAAGTACGCGCTATACCTCGTGGCAGTCGATGGCGCGATCCTGTACGAGGAGCATTGCGAGGACTGGGATACCGGGGGATATGCGAGCCAGCAGGCATACTTCGACGAACGGCGCCTTATGTATGAGCTAGAAGCCCGGTCGCGAGGCGATGGAAGTTATGTCGTATCGGGCCAGATTTATACTAGCCCATGAGGCCGTAGCTAAAGCGAAGAAGTAGAAATGGGGGAACGGATGAAGAAGTTTGAAGTGGTCGTCGTTCTACTCGGACTTGCTTTTTTCAGTCTTTTTGCAGAGCCGGCCGCTCCCAATTATGCCGAGTCGTGGCGAGGCCTTCCAGGTCCGACGCGCAAGGCTACGATACTAGGGTTCTACCTTGGCATTGATATGAGCTCGCAATTAGTCACGGCCGAATCGTCTCCCTCTTCTAATCTTGACTTGATAGTCGCCAAGGCCCGCGCCGTCGATGTCAATGTCGTGATTGCTTTTATTGACGCTTACTATTCCATCGAAACGAATAACAATAATGAATGGACGGCGGCATTCGTATGGTCAATTCTGCAGGCTAGTTCTCAGGCGAAACTATAGGGTGGCAGAAGAAAATGGCAGAAAGATGGTAGTATATGGGTACTGTCATAGAGCATCATGGAGGAACAAACGCAATATTGTGGCAGAAGATAGGTTCGTATTTCCTTGCGTTATAAAGACATATAATACCTTTACACCCAGGATGTCGCAGGTTCAAATCCTGCAGCGCCCATAAGAAAAGCCCTGTCCGCTACCGCGGACGGGGCTTTTCTTATATCGAGGCGCTACAGGATTTGAACCGAGCCTCGTCCCGAGCGAGCGCGAGGGCTCGGCGCATGGACGCGCCGAGAGAGGCGAAGGCGGGCTGGAGGGAGCGCGCAGGACGCGCGCTACCGAGTGACGACGAGGCTTCCATAGGCGCGTTCGGCTTCCCGCCGGGCGGGTCGATACCGTATACTGGCCCGAGGCGCGCATCCGGTTTCGCCGCTCGAGGGGGCTGAAGATTATCACGCTTACGATCCTTTGTTTCGTCGCGTTTATTTCCCTTGGCATGCCCGACGGGCTCCTAGGGGTGGCTTGGCCGAGCATGCGGGCCTCCTTCGGCCAGGAACTAGACGCGCTCGGCCTGCTCCTGGCGGGAGGCACCGTCGGATACCTCGTCTCGAGCCTCGCGAGCGGCTGGACGATCCAGCGGCTCGGCGTAGGGCGCGTGCTCGGGTTCAGCTGCCTCCTTACCGCTACGGCGATCGCGGGCTATACCGTCTGCCCGTGGTGGCCGGCGATGTTCGGCCTCGCCATGGCCGCGGGACTCGGCGCGGGGGCGATAGACGCCGGGCTGAACGTCTGGGTCGAGGCTCACCTCGACAGGCACCTCATGCACTGGCTCCACGGCAGTTTCGGCATCGGCATCACTATGGGGCCCCTGATCATGACGGCGGGCCTCGCCTCGTTCGGCTCGTGGCGCCCCGGCTACTGGGTAGTCGCCTGCCTGCAGCTCACGCTCGCGCTCGTCTTCCTCACCCGTACCCGGCTATGGGATAAGGCTCCCCTCGCGGCCCACGCGCGGGACGCGAACGGTTCGGCGGAGCCTTCCTCGCCGTACTCGGCGACGCTGCGCAATCCGGCCTCGTGGGCGAGCGCGGCGCTTTTTTTCGTATATACCGGGGTCGAGGTGGGGATGGGGCACTGGGCCTACTCATGGATGACGAGCGAGCTCGGGTATAGCGCGACGAAGGCGGGTTTCTGGACCGGCGCATACTGGGCGTCGTTCACCGTAGGGCGCTTCGTCGCCGGCTCCGTGAACCGCAGGCTCAGTAGCGAGGCTGTCCTGCGCGCCGCCGCCACGGCCGCGGCTATAGCCTGCGGACTCGTGGCCTTCGCGCCGGCGGCGGCCCTGAAAGGCGTCTTCCTCGCCGCGTTCGGCCTGTGCATCGGGCCTATCTTCCCCGCCATGGTCAGTACCACCGCGGCGCGCGTCGGGAGGGGCCACTCGACGAGTACCATCGGCCTGCAGATGGGCCTCGCAGGCGCCGGCGTCGGGGTACTGCCTGGATTGATCGGGCTAGCGGCGGCGAGGACGAGCCTCGGGGCGGTACCGGTCCTCGTGTTCGCGCTCGCCGTTACGCTCCTCGGCTCGCTGTCGCTGTTCCGAGCCCGCGCCTCGCGCTAGATCGCCGTCGTTGCGGCGTTCGTCGTTTCCGCGGTATACATATAGCATTAGCCAAGGAGGCACCATGGACCGGACGAGGGACGAGGCCGTATCCGAGAGCGCGGCGGCTCATCGCAGGGCTCTGCACGCCATCCCCGAGGTCGGGCTCGACCTTCCCGGGACCGTGGCCTACGTGACGCGGGCCGTACGGGCCGTCGGGCTCGAGGCGGTAGGCTGCGGCGGCGGGCTCGTCGTCGATATCGGCGACTCCGGGCCCAGGATCGCGATACGGGCCGACATGGACGCGCTCCCTATTTCGGAAGAGACGGGCCTCCCGTACTCCAGCAAGCATCCGGGCGCCATGCACGCCTGCGGGCATGACGCCCACTCGGCCGCGCTCATAGCGTGCGCGGAGGCGTACGCCAAGGCGCCGCCGAGCGGCTATCGCGTCCGTCTCGTGTTCCAGCCCGGCGAGGAGGGCTGGTTCGGCGCTCCGCCCATGATAGCGGCCGGCTGCCTGGACGGCGTCGAGGCCATAGTCGGGGGGCACGTCGGAGACCTCTCCGCCGAGCTCGAGCCCGGGCAGGCAGGATTCCTGCCCGGCCCGCTGATGGCGTCGAGCGATATGTTCGGCGGCAAATTCATAGGCTCGGGCGGCCACGGGGCCGCGCCCCACCAGGCCCTCGATCCCATCCCGGCGCTCGCGCAGTTCGTCGACGCTCTGCAGGCCTTCCGCAATCGCGCGCCCGACCAGCGAAAGCCGTTCGTCGTGAGCGTCTGCGAGCTGTCGGCCGGCACCACGTATAACGTCATACCGGGCGAGGCGCGCTTCAAGGGAACCGCCCGCACGCTCGAGCCGGCCGAGCGCGAGATGGCCCGCGCGGGCATAGAGCGGGCCTGCGCGGGCATAGCAGCGGCGCACGGCCTCCGGCACGAATTCGAGTGGATAGAAGGCTACCCGCCGCTTTCCAACGATCCTCACGCGACGGGGATAGCCATGGAGGCGGCCAAGGCCGTCCTGGGCGCGGACCGCGTCAAGCTCATGACCGTCCCGAGCATGGGCGGCGAGGACTTCGCGTTCTACCTCCGCGAGGTGCCGGGATGCTTCTGGTTCTATAACACCCAGGCCCCGGACCTAGGCATTACCCATCCCAATCACCATCCCCGCTTCGACGTCGACGAGCGGCTCCTCGGCGACGCCGCGAGGATAAACATGGCCGCGGCCGAGGCCTTGGCCAGGGAACTCGGGCGATCGTAGTTCCTCACTAGCGGGATTTCCCGTATCGGGCTATAGTATCGTGCAATGAACGATACACCTAGGATGCTGCTTATACTGAATCCGGTCGCGGGCCAGGGCAAGGCCGGCGAGAGGCAAGGCGAGATACGCCGGCTCATGTCGGCCAAGGGGCTGGCCTTCGATCTTCGGCTGACCGAGAGGGTCGGCCACGCGGCCGAGATCGCGGCCTCGGCCGGAGGCGAGGGCTACGGAGTCGTCATAGCGGCGGGCGGCGACGGCACCGTGAACGAGGTCGTCAACGGCCTGATGATCGCCAGGGCCGCGGGCGGGCCCCTGCCCGCGTTGGCCGTGCTGTCGGTCGGGCGCGGCAACGACTTCTCGTACGGCGCCGACCTGCCGGGCGACTTGGAAGGCTGCGTGGAGGTCCTCGCGGCCGGGGCTAGGCGCCCTCTCGACGTCGGCTTCGTCAAGGGCGGCGACTACCCCGAAGGCAAGTACTTCGCGAACGGCATGGGCGTAGGCTTCGATACCATCGTCGGCCTCGAGGCCGCCAAGATGAAGCGCGTGCACGGCTTCATGGCCTACGTGCTCGGGGCGCTCAAGACCTTCGTCATGTTCCCCGACGCGCCCCTCGTGCGCCTCGAGTACGACGGCGAGGTTATAGAGCAACGGAGCCAGCAGATATCAGTCATGAACGGCAAGCGCATGGGCGGCACCTTCTTCATGGCGCCCGACGCGGAGAACCACGACGGACGCTTCGAGCTATGCGTAGCGGAGCGCCTCAATCGCAGGGAGATGGTCGACCTCATGGTCAGGTACACCAAGGGTACCCAGGCGGGCCATTCCAAGATCAAGACGATGAGCGCCTCCAGGCTCTCGATCCGGGCACCGGAGGGCGGGCTCATCGTTCACGCGGACGGGGAGACGGTGTGCGTCGACGGTACCGAGCTCGACGTAGCGTGCGTCCCCAACGCCCTCTCGATCGTGTGCGACCCTGGGAGGGTCGATCGCGAGCGGGCTCGGAAACGCCAGGCGGACGACCAGGGTTAGGCTCGGCTCCATGACCGTTTCAGCGCGAATCCTGACGCCTTTAATCAAGTTGATACTCTCGGGCCTATGCAGGATAGACGCGTCGGAGCTCGAGCGCGTGCCTCGCTCCGGCCCGCTGATCATCGTGACGAACCACGTCAACTTCCTCGAGGTCCCCATCCTCTATACGAGGCTCTTCCCGCGCGATATCGTAGGCATCATAAAACGCGAGACCTGGGACAACCCGCTCCTCGGCGCCCTCGCCGATTCGTGGGGCGCGCTGGCGATAGACAGGGGCGCCTCCGACCTGGCCGCGATGAGGAGCGCGCTCGAGGTGCTGGATAGCGGCAAGATACTCGTGCTGGCGCCGGAGGGCACGAGGAGCGGTCATGGCAGGCTGCAGAAGGGCCATGGCGGCGTCGTGCAGATAGCGCTGAAGAGCGGGGCGCGTATCCTGCCGATAGCCCATTTCGGCGGAGAGCGCTTCTGGAAGAACCTCAAGTCGCTGCGCCGGACCAGCTTTACCATACGGGTAGGGCAGGCGTTCACCCTCGTGCCGCCGTCCGGGGACGGAATACCCGGCGACGGCGCGGCAGGCCTGGGCGGGGCCAAGGTCCCCGATCGCCGGAGCGTGCCTAAGAGCGTCAGGATCGAGATGACCGACGCGGTGATGAACCGGCTCTCGCTACTCCTGCCGGAGGACCGGCGCGGAGCCTACCCCGAACCGGAATCGGCCTCTATGCGCTACGTCCGGCTATCGTAGGAGGCCAAAGGCGCGGGCCCGCCGTAGCGGGGGCCATGGCTCTTAGGAGTCGCTAGGCGCTTGAGCGGCCAGGACGAGCTCGGAATAGCTCCTACCCTCTATCTCGCCGTCTGGCACGCCCGACATGGCGAGTATGGCCCTCACGCTCCCTTGGGCCAGCGCTATCTCCGCGGGGTCGTCGCGCTCTACGAGGCGCTCTATCTCTATGAAGTCCCCGACTCCGTCCACCCTCACGAGCTCTATCGTGCAGCCGTCGTACTCGTAGGCCTTGCCCGACTTGCGCTTCCGGTAGAACGGCTCGCAGCCGATCCTCTCCACGAGCGCCTTGAACGCCACGGCGTCCGAGACCTCGAATTCGGTCTCCCTGTTTATCTCAATGCCGCCGTCGTTGCGCTTCTGCTTGAAGGTGACGATGGCGCGCTCGCCGTCCATGCGCAGCCTGAAGCCCTTGGTGCCGCGAACGAAGCGCCAGTCGGGGCCGTGCCAGTACTCGTCGGACTTGTCGAAGTCCCGGGCGTAGCTCGCGAAGCCGGAGACGCGTTCCGCTACGGCCGCCGCGTCCCTGACCCTCGCCTTGAGCTCTATCTCCATCATGGCTGGCTTCGTTCGCCTATCGGGCCGGCTGGAGCACGGACGGGTCGTAGCCCTCGGGAGCCTCGAAGCCGAGCATCTCGATGCAGGTAGCGGCCAGCGAGCTGATCCCGAGGCCCTCTCTCAGCTCGGGCCTATACTCGCCCGCGTATTCCGGGTCGTACACGACGCAGGGCACGGGGTTGAGCGAGTGGCTGGTCTTAGCCCTCGGCTCGCCGTCGGGCTTAACGGTCACGTCGCCGGTCTTCTTGTCGTGCTCGTACATATCGTCCGAGTTGCCGTGGTCCGCGCTCAGGAGGAGGATGCCGCCGGCCTTCTTCACGGCCAGCTTAAGGCGGCCGAGCTGCAGGTCCATGGCCTCTAGGCTGCATACGACGGCCTGGTACACGCCCGTGTGGCCTACCATGTCGCCGTTAGGGTAGTTGAGCCGGATGAAGCGGTACTTGCCGCTCTCTATGGCGGCTATGACCGCGTCGGTAATCTCCGCGGTCTTCATCCACGGCCTCTGCTCGAAGGGGACGAGGTCGCTCTTTATCTCTACGTAGTCCTCCAGCGTATCGTCGAACTTGCCCTGGCGATTGCCGTTGTAGAAATAGGTGACGTGGCCGAATTTCTGCGTCTCGGATATGGCCAGCATCGGCACGCCGGAGCCCGCGAGGTACTCGCCTGCGGTCCTGTCGATAGACGGGGGGCTGACGAGGTAGGCGGAGGGGACGTGCAGGTCGCCGTCGTATTCCATCATGCCCGCGTACATCACCTTGGGGCGCCTGACCCTGTCGAAATGGTCGAAGTCGTCGTCCTCGAACGCCGCGGTCATCTCGAGCGCCCGGTCGCCCCTGAAGTTGAAGTAGACGACGGAGTCGCCGTCGCGTATCTCGCCTATCGGCTTCCCGTCCTCTTCCACGACGAATTCGCGCATGTCCTGGTCGATCAGCGACGGCTTCTCCTGGCGGTAATGGAGTATCGCCTCCTTGGCGCTCTTGAAGCGGGCGCCGACGCCCAGGACGTGGGCCTTCCAGCCTCGCTCCACCATGGACCAGTCGGCCCCGTAGCGGTCCATGGTCATGTACTGCCTGCCGCCGCCCGAGGCCACCCGGTAGTCGAATCCGCCGCCTGAGAGGCCGGCGAGGAAGGCCTCGAAGGGCTCGAGGTACTCTAGCGCGCTCTGCTCCCCTACGTCCCTGCCGTCGAGGAGGACGTGTACGCGGACCTTCCGGACGCCGTCCGCCTTGGCGCGCGTTATCATGGCCTTTAGGTGGTCGATGTGCGAGTGGACGTTGCCGTCAGAGAAGAGGCCTATGAAATGAAGCGCGTTGGCGGAGTCCTGCCCGCCGAGCTTGGCGACGCCGAGCTTGGCGACGCCGAGCTTGGCGACGAGAGCTTTCCAGGTGGCGCCGGAGAACATCGCCCCGGTCTGTATCGAGGCGGAGACGAGCTTTGCCCCCTGCGCGAAGACCCGGCCGCAGCCTATAGCGTTGTGGCCCACCTCGCTGTTGCCCATGTCGTCGTCGGAAGGAAGCCCTACCGCCTTGCCGTGGGCCTTGAGCCTCGTGGAGGGGCAGGACGCTTCCATGCCGCGGAAATGCCTCATGTCGGCGTCTGCGACGGCGTCGCCGGAGGCGAACTTCCCATAGCCTACGCCGTCCATTATCACGAGCACGACGGGGCCGCGTCTGGCGTGCCAGGCGCTATTCTTCTTGAGGGAAATGGACATGGGGTCTCCTTATTCTCCGAAGTACTCGATGAGCGTTCGGACTTCGAGGCCCTTGAGGGCCTCCTCGTAGTGGAGGAACGGTAGGCCGATGACGCCGAAGACGCCGACGGGAACCGCGCCGCCCTGCACGAAGATATCGGCCGCGGCCCTGAGCGTGCCGCCCGTGGCTATCAGGTCGTCCACGAGCAGGACCTTGCCGCCCTTGGGGATATCGGCCTCGTGTATCTCTATCTCGGCCGTGCCGTATTCGAGATTATAGCTTCGCGAGAGAGTCTTTCCCGGTAGCTTGCCCTTCTTGCGGACGAGTACGAGGGGTATGCCGAGCCTGTCCGCGAGCGGGGCCGCGAACAGGAAGCCCCTCGACTCTATAGCCGCTACGGCGTCGAGATCGGCTCCCTTGTACAGCTTGACCATCGAGTCGACGCAATAGCGGAACGCGTCGGGCTTAGCCAGGACGCTCGTTATATCGTAGAAGAGTATTCCCGGCTTAGGGAAATCGGGAACCTTCCTGATAGCGTCGTCTAAGTTGAAGCCTGCGGACATATACACCTCGCGCTGTCTTTGATGTGTTCGGCGCTTCTATTTAGCGACGATAAGAGCCTTGATCCACGCCTCGGCGGCGTCTGGCTTGTCGGCTACGAGCGCCTGGGCGGAGACGGCGAGCTCGGCCGGCTCGAAGGAGGCCTTTAGCCCGTCCGCTACGCCCGGTTTCTCGGTAAAGAACCCCGCCTTGCGGCCCGCCAGGTTCATCCCGGTGAATAATCGCTTTATCTCCGCCCACGCGGGGGCAGACGAATCCGAGACGCCAAAAGCGTAGGCGTCCGCCGCGAGGATCTCCGCGACGGCCACCTCGGACGCGCAACGCGTCTTCACGGTGGCCTTGTCGACGAGAGACGTCTTCATTCGCTTCGCGATAGCTTCGAGCGGCTCTCGTCCGTCCTCGAATACCACCAGTACTTTCGTTTTTTCGTTCTTCACGGTGCCCCAATACTAAGCCGCGTCGCCGTAGCTGTCAAGCTAAGGCGTCGAAATCGACCCGGAGCGGTCAAGCCGGAGCTGTCAACCGAGCGCCACGTCCAGGAACATCATCAGCGCGAAGCCGCCGAGGGCGCCGAGCGTCGAGATATCGGAATTGCCCGAACCCTGCGATTCCGGGATGACTTCCTCGACGACGACGTATATCATGGCCCCGGCCGCGAACGCGAGCGCGTACGGCAGCATGGGCCTCATGACGACCACGAGCAAGGCGCCTAGGACGCCGGCGATTGGCTCGACTACGCCCGAGAGCTGGCCGTACCAGAAGCTCTTGCCCCGCGACAGGCCTTCGCGGCGCAGCGGTATGGCTACGGCGGCGCCCTCGGGGAAGTTCTGGAGGCCTATGCCCAAGGCGAGCGCTACGGCGCCCGCGAGGGTCGCGGAGCCCATGCCCGCGCCAAGGGCACCGAACGCTACGCCGACGGCCAGGCCTTCCGGTATATTATGCAACGTGATGGCCAGGACGAGGAGTATGCTGCGCTTCCAGGTCGTCTTAGGCCCCTCGGCGTCCTCGGTCTTCATGCCTATATGCAGGTGAGGCGTTATCTTGTCGACTATCTTGAGGAAGGCCCCGCCGGCGAGGAAGCCTATTACCGCGGGGAGCCAGCCCGGGACGCCCATCGACTCGGCCATCTCGATGCTCGGGGCGAGGAGCGACCAGAAGCTGGCCGCTATCATCACGCCGCCTGCGAAGCCGAGCATGCCGTCGAGCACCTTGCGGTTGATAGACTTGAAGAAGAATACCATGGCCGCGCCGAGGGCTGTGACGCTCCAGGTGAATATCGTCGCGATGAGAGCCTGTACCGTGTGGTCTAGGTTCGAGAACCAAGCGTACATAGGAGTCCTTTCGGGGACCGCAGGGTCCTCGACCTAAAATAACCCGGCTCGGGGCCGGAGGCAAGGACGTACAGCAAGGCCCCAAGAAAAGCGCGTCCCGGAGTAGGGACGCGCCTAAAGATGTCCGGCTTCGCGACTATAGCTGGACGCGGACCATGGCCTGGGCGCCGAGGCTGTTCGTCTGCGGCACGTAGGTGACCGAGGTATCCAGCTTGACGACGAACAGGGATAGGGTAAGCCCGCCGTAGACGCGGAATACCGGCGCCGCGCTCTCCGCCCCGAAGAGGAAACCGGCCGCGCTCAGGTCGGGGACCGTGATGCCTGCGAGGGCGAGCTGCTCCTTTATGGCCGCGACCTGGGCGTCCGTCACGGGGGCTCCGTCGTACGTGAGGGCGCTCTCTATACCGCCCTTGACGGAAGAATTACCGAGGCTGAGGCCGGCTCCGACGTAGGGCTCGATGAAGAGGATCTTCTTGGAGACCTGCGCGGTGAAGTCGAAGCTATCGGTCGCCCACTGCAGGGCCAGCGCGGGATCGGTTACGGCGAGGGTATGCGACTGGCTGTCGGGAGCGGGCGTCGTGAACGTGAAGGACTGCCCCGTGACGCCCAAGGGCATGGATATGGACCCCGCGAGCCTGTTATAGCCGACTCCGACGGATACGTCGGGCAGCAAAAGGTTCTCCTTGATGACGGCGTAGCGTATATTGCCTCCGATGAGCGTGTAGTCGAAGTTGAAGCCCATCGACGAGAGGCCCGCGGTAACGGTCTCGGGCAGCATCATGCCCTTGAGGCCGATGTCGAAGGGCAGTATGAAGCCGCCTATCTTAGCGGCGAGGGCGGCCGCGGGGATGGGAAGGCCCATGCTCCTTACTATCTCGGGCAGGGCGATACCGGAGGCTATCGTCGCGAGCAGGGGCTCGATGCTGGCCAGCGGCACCGAGGTGAAGCCTACGGCGACGCCGACGCCGAGGTGCGGGAAGTTGCCAATATAGGCGTCCGACCAGTTGTTGCCTACCGTCGCGTTATACGACAGGGTAGGGGCCATATCCGCGGCGAATGTCTCGAAACCGGTCTGGAACGTCTTCAGGTCCTGGGCCCAGGCTCCCGCAGCGACTAGGGCCATCGTCGATATCAATACGAAACGCTTCATGGTACCTCCTGTGACGGCGGCAGGCGGGAACTCGTTCACGACCGCCGCAGGCCCATAATATACCACTACGGTGCGAATAAACCAAAAGTTGTTCAGCGGGAGGACAAGATAAGGTCCCGTATTCGGTAGGCGGTCCACGCGCCGGAATCAGCGTCGTGTATCTCCACGTGTACGTGGCCGCCGTGGCCCTTCTTGCGCGCGTTGACGCCGGTATTGCCGCCTCTTCCGAGGACGGCTCCGGCGGCCACGACCTGGCCGACCCGCGCGCTCACCTCGCTCATATGGAAGTACGCGTAGTATCGGCCTTCCTCCGGGTCGTAAACGATGGCGCCGTTGCCCGCCTTGGGCGACAGCCCGCCGGACCGGTATAGCGACGGCCTGTCGCCGCCTAGCCAATCCGAGGCCGCCGCGACCACTATGCCGCCGGATATGCTCCTGATAGCCGGACCGGTCTCCTCGGAGCCGTGCCGCTTGAGGCTCGTGAAGAAGACGTCGAGCGCGTATTGATGAGACGCCTTGAGGGCTGAGTTGCCGGGGACCCAGCGGTCCGAGCGTTTCAATACCGATGACTTGGCGCTCTCGGGGCTAGGAGTCGAGGCTGAGCGTCGCCATATCTCGCCTATAGCGGCTTCGACGGCTCCGGCCGAGGCCTTAGTCGCCGCCAGGGCGCCCCTGAGCTCGGCGTAGGCCTTGCCGTACGCGCCGCCCGCGGTAGCGTCCGCCCGCACGGAATCTTCGTCGCGCCTCGTCACGAGCCGGGCCTGGAACCAGAGCGCCGGCGGCAGTATCTCGCCTATGGCGTCGAGCGCGTCTACTCCTCCCGCCTCGACGGCCTTTGCCCACTCGGCGGCGCGCGCCCCGGCGAGCGCGGGAGCCACGCCCTCGAGCCGCTTAGGCGCTAGTATGGCCGCGGTGAAGCGTATCGTCTCCAGCTCGCCCAGCCCGGCCGGGACTGCCCGGCTCGAGGGCTCGGCGCCGGGCCGGTCGGGTTCCGGTACCGTTCCCGGAGCGTCGGCATCCGGCGCGAGCCCCCTGGAGAAGGCCGCCGACCGCTCGTAGCCCGTGGCCATCGCCACCATCGCGACCCCGAGGAGCCAGCACGCCGCTATAACAGCCGCCAACACGAACGCGCGCTTTACGATACGCTCCCCCTTCCCCCGACGCGCGGGACCGCCAGTCTAGCCGCGCGCGGGGAGGGGGTCAAGCGAGGGGGACGTTCCCCTCCGTACGGCGACTCCTATCACCGTAGCTGCGTATACTCGAGGGTTTCCTCGGTAGCGTATCCGAGTACCGGCTGCTTCGCCTTGCCGTTGAACGACTTGAAGCCGATGCTCACCTTGAAATCCTTGGCGGCGTATATCGTCGGAACGCTCATCACTTCCCACGCTCCGGTATACTTATCGCTCGCGACTCCCGCCTTCGGGTTCGCGGTCGAGAAATCGACGCGCGTGGCAAGCTTGATGGAGTACGGCGTGCTCAGGAAGGTAGTCATCTGGTAGGAGATGTAGGGAACGTATTTAGATACTGCCGAGTCCCATTTCACGTCTATGCCGACGTTCTCGCCGACCGCGAGGAAGCTATCGACGGTGACGGCCGCGGCGCTCGTATCGAGATAATTCTCCAGGTACGCGTATCGGAGATCGCCGTTCGAAGAGCCGAAATAGGCCATATGGATGCCTCCGCCGGCGTCGACCGCCAGGTCCACGAACCAGCCCGAGCTATCGGAGTCCACCGTAATGGCGTGGGCCTGCCACTGCGCCGCCTCCGCGTCGTTGGTCGGGTCCGTGTTGTAGCTGAACCACAGCTTCCTGTTCGATTGGTCGTACCAGGCGATGACGAGCGTCGAGCCTGATAAGGCGATAGCGCTGTACTGCCCTGATCGCTTGGCCGTCGCGCCGTCCGCGATGGTGACCGCGCCCGAGGTCTCGGTCCTTCCCGCTACGTAGGAGTAGTTTGTGGGCTGGGCGGGATAGCGATCTGAGAGGTCCCCGTCGATGAGCACGTCGGTATCGTCCGCGCCGGCGCCCCCGACCCTGAGCCTGAGGGCGTTCAGGATGCTGTCGTAGTACGCGAGGTAGACGACCGTCTTGTTCGCCCCGTCAGAGGGGTCGGCCCCGGCGTCGGGAAGGGTTGCCACGATGGACGGGTACCTGAACCGCTCGGAATCCGTATTGCCGCTCGTGCCGTCGCTCGTAAGCTGCAGTATGCGGTTCTGGTTAGTCCCGTCCTGGTAGGCGCCCATGTACGTGTTGGCCTGCGTCCCGGGCCTGTGGGCAAGGAACGTCGCGCTGGACCAGCCGCTGATCGTGCCGCCGCCGGCCGAGATATCCCCGCTCTGGGCGGCGCCGTAGGTGAAGCCCCGCTCGTCGAACGCGAAGGCCGTATGGTAGTACCTCGTCGGGTTGCTCTGGAACCGCTCCGGCGCGAAGCCCTTCCTCGTCATGTAGAAATTATTCTCGCTCTGGTCGAAGGCCCAGCCGACCTCCTCGCCCGACGCGGGAGAGATAGCCATGACGGGGTAGCGCACGGTCGAATCGCTACGTACGACGGTGTCGTCCCAGACGGCGAACGCGCGGCTGTCGTCGAGCCTGTCGTTGTTATAGCCGTTGGGCTCTAGGTTCCACGCGTGCTTGGTTGTCTTGAGGTTGTTGACGGACGGGACGCCGTTCACCGTCACGAAGAACGGGCCCGAGCCCGAGTGCGGCGAGAATTCCATGATCCCCGACGCGTCGGTCGCGTCCATGTACGGAGTAGCGGTGCCGGTGCCCGTGCCGGCCGTGGCGTTCTTGGTGAAAACGATCCCGACAGCGTTCGACGCCGCGCCGAGGGCTACGAAGTTCGTGGAGCCGACGCTCTCGACGCGGTATTTCTTCGTAGCCTGCAGGGCGCTCGCGGCCACCGAGGCCTGTATCTCGCCGGATAGCGTTGCCGGGTCGAGATTATAGCCTGATACCTCCACGGTCTCTCCCTCGCGAACCGGGTATACGCCCGACGAGCTTCGCGCGAAGGCCGAGGGCGCGCTCGCGAACGCTCCCGACAGCTCTGTCGCGATGCCCGTGATATACGGCACGACGTCGACCTTGAACGCGTTGAAGCCCGCGGCGATCGGCGAGGCGTCGGCGAGGGTCGACGGGCTCTGGACGGAGCCGTAGGGCCCGAAGTCAGTGGCCCTGAAGCGTATGGCGACGTCTCCCCTCGCGGAGTCGAGCACGCTCGAGCTATCCCACGTAAAGGCGAACGAGGCTTCATGGCCGTCCTGGCCGAGGGATTGGCTAGTTATCGCGAGGTCGCCGAGGGGGTTTGCCACGCTCTGCAGGGAGGTACCCGAGAACGAGGCGACGAGCCTCTCCTCGGACGCGTCGACGACGGCGTCGCCGTCCAGGTCTATCCATGCCCATAGCTCCTTGATGCGCTGGTTGTCGCCGGCGACCCCCGATACGATGATCGTGCCGCTGACGTCGGCGTCGTTGCCGTAGATCTCGCTGGACTTATCGAACCCGGCGTCGACGTTGCCGTACGGGCTCTGGTTCCACGGCTCTATGTGGCCTAGCGCGTCCGGCCCCGACGTCGCGTAGTCGTCGTAACCGAGTCGCTCGAGCGAGACGGTAGGGGGTATGAGGTCGGAATTCCTCAAGATCACCCGAATCGCGACCGGCGTCGCCTGGAGAGGGGTACCGGATGCGTCGTCCCTGGCCCGAAGGGTGATGGTGTTGACGACTCCCTCTGTCCAGCCGGAGCCCGAGAACGAGAGCTCCTCGAAAGCGCTCGTCGCGGACCATGCCAGGAGGGAGGAGGACCCGTCGGGCGCCGTCGCGCTATACTGTATCGGGAGGGTGCCTCCGGTCACGGTGGTATCGACGGTCAAGCGCGAATTCCTGACGGTCAGCGCCGGGGAGGAGAGGTCGTAGGCGCGCTCGGCGCCGAGCTGGGCTCCGGCCGAGTCGAGCGTGTACCCGCGCCACGAGCCGTCCGCCTGTCTGATGAGCCTGACCCGCTCGCCGTCGTCGGTAGCGTCCGAGTCGCCGTTTAGGTTCGTACCTATCGTAATGGTTTCGATGGCCGGCGGATTATTCTTTACGACGCCCGCGACCTGGAAGTGCGACGAGTTGCCGGCCTCGTCCCACGCGACGTAATGTACGTTCACGTCGCCGTCGGGGATCTTGGAGGAATCGAAGCGCGCGCCCCAGGCGTAGCCGGTAGTGTCCTGGGTAAAGTTCTCCGGATACCCGTCGCCGTCGCTATCGACATAGGTTTCCGGCTTGTCGATTATTATCTTGTAGTCGTCATAGTCGTCCGGCTCGGTGGCATACGGGTACAGCGCGGTACCGCCATAGGAGAAGGCGTAGTTCTGGCCTACGACGCTATCCGGCGCGGCGCCGGGCTTCATCCTATATATGGACCCGAGGCGTTCGAAGTAGACCTCTACCTTCTCTATGCCGCCGCCCGTACCCGTATCGTTGACTTTTCCGAGTATGCCGGCCAGATAGGTCTCGCCGTCGAGCTGGATGTCGTTTCGTATAGACGTTACCGTAGGCGCATCCACCTCGGTCGGCGGGATATTGTCTATCAGGTACTTGAAGCTTTTCTCCGTAATGTTCGCGGCGTCGTCCTTGAGGCGAATGCGCATATACAGCGTGCCCGTAGCCGTCGCGAAGGCGTTATCGCTGACGGTTTTAGTATCGATGGAAACGGATAGCGGTAGCGACTGTCCCGGGGTGATCGGTAGCGTCGTATACGACGCGCCGTTGTTGTAGCTTATCTGGGCGAGGATTACGCTGTTGTTGTCCTGCGCCGTGAACGATAGCGGGATAGTCCCGCTATGGACCGTCCCCTCCTCGGGCGATAGGCTAAGGACGCCCGGGAGCGTATTGTCGAAGCGCGCGTATATCGTCTTTGGGTCGCCGGTGATATCGGGGGTCAGGCCGTTGTCCTTCGTGTCTACCGCTCGGACCATAATCTTGAAATCCCCGGCATGGCCGGGAACTCCCGCAAGCGCGTAGAGCGCGCCGCTTTCGTTAAGCACGTAGCTCCATAGCGCGGAGCTGCCGATCGAGTGGTAGGTACCTGCCGGCACCTCGGAAGCGCCGTCCAGGCTCCTCCAGCTCTCCGTAGCGCCCGCCAGAGCGATCAACGCCATCTCGACGCGGTAGAGCTTGTCGTCATCGAAGGCCACGCCCTGGACCTTTACGGATCCGATGATCCGATGGGGGGCGTCGGGCTCGTTCTCCCCGCCCGGCGAGAGGATATTGGTGATCGTCGGCTTGTCGCCGTCCAGGTCCACGTCGAGGTAATATGATCCAGTCTCCGGATTGTCCTTGTCTGCCCCGAACGAACTGCTCCAGGCGATGTTCCCGGCCTGGTCTACCGCCTTTATCCTGATCGGCACGCGGTAGATGTTGTTGCCCATATCGTAGCCGTAGGCCGGGTTCGCGAGGGCGCCGGCGTCTAGCTGATAGCTCCAATTATAGGTGTCGGCGAGCAATACTTCCTCGCCGCTCAGCTCGAAGACTAGGTATACCTCCTTCAGGAGGACGTTATCCTTGGCTTGGCCCATGAGCGTCGGGTAGCCGTTAACGCTAGAACCCCTGGATGGCGAGATGAACGCTAGCTGCCCCGGGGCGGTCCTGTCGACGGTGACGACTATGTTGTTATAGGCTACCTTGCCGAGGCTGTCGGTGATGCGGGCCTTGATAGTATACAGGCCGTCGCTTGGCAGGTTCGCCGCCGTCAAGCCGAAAGACCACGTAGCGTGCTGCGTCCCGCCCCCCGCCAGGGTGGCGGGAGAGAAGTCGAATTTCCCAGCTACCGTCAGCGCGACGCTCGCCACGGTCGCGGTGCCGTACGAGTCGGCGGTTCCGGTGATCGATATCGGGTCGCCCTTGACGTATGTTCCCGGAGCCGGGCTCGTTATCTCTACCACGGGGGCGTCGGCGTCTATGGTAAACGGTACCCAATCCGAGATCCTCGTATTCCCGAGCGAGTCCGTAGCCTGGACGCGCATCGCCTGGACGCCTACGGAGAGCCCGTAGGAAGCGCTTTCCACGAGCGTCCTTGTGGTCCAGTTCACGACGCGCCCCTCGCCTGAGACGTCTATGTCTCCCCCGGCGGCTCCCACCGCGGCGTCCGAGAACCATACCGTCTCCGAGCCGTCGATCAGCCGGAACTGGGCTTTGACGTCCGCTACGCCGTTAGCGTCCTCGACTATGCCGGAGGCCTTGGCGGTTCGCGATAGTATATTCTGCTCCGCGGTCCTGCCGCCCTCGGGGTTCGATATCGTGACGATAGGCAGGTTCGCGCTCTGGTCGAAGTAATACGACGCGAGGCTCGCCCCGTCGTAGCCTATGCCCGGCTGGTAGCGGCGGGCGCTAACCGCCTGGGAGAGGCTGATGCCGTTGGCGCTAGCCGCGGATCCCGTCTCGAGGGCATGTAGCTCCTCCACGGTCGCGCCCTGGTTAGAGTTGAGCGCCCTAATCTCGTCGAGCCTATAGAACTGGACGTTCGTGTTCCCGGAGCGATCCCAGGCTCTCACGTAGACGTAGCCGAGCTCCCGGCTGTTCTTGCCTAGCAGCGCGCTCGAGTCCAGTCGGAGCGCGAAGGAGTTAGTCCCTATGGATGCGTCGTCGGGGGATGAGTATAGGAGCGCGCCCGAGGGGCCGTATACGTAGACGATGACTTTCCTGATGCCGAACTGGTCCGCGGCGCTGCCTTTTATGTCGATAACGCCGTAGAGCGAATCTGAGACGGTGCCCTCGGAGGCGGTTGGCACCGTCAAGAGCACGGTGGGAGGCTTATTGTCGAAGTACAGTACGAAGCGGCTCGTCGAGTTCTTAGCGGCGGTATCGGTCACGGTGACGGTGAAGTCCTTGCCGCCGTCTAGGTAGGCCGTCGTATCGATGGGGGCTTCCCATGTCTGGGCGGACGAGTCGACGGCGGCCGCTATCGTCACGTCAGTGGAGCCGTCCTTGAAGACGAGAGAGACGGATTCGATGCCTAAGTCGTCGGAGACCGTGCCTCGCAGGGTTATGCTTCCCCGGACGTAGTCGCCGTTCACGAGAGTCCTCGGGGCCCCGCCTTCTTCTATCTCGGCGACCGTGATGCCGGGAACCGCCGTGTCCACTTGGCCGCCTAGACCGAAGAGCGGGCTCTTACAGGAAATCGATTGCGTCGCGAGAACCGTCGTGAAGATCATAAGTAGTCTAGCAGCGATATCGGCCTTCGGCACAATCTTCATAAAACCCCCCGTGTAGCCCAGTTCGGGCGAGAAAACACCCGTTTCGAATATCGGAAAAAGCCTTACGTTATATTAGAAACACACTATCTTAATATTAACATACCACAACGCGACCAATATGTCGATGTCGACAATATTGGCGACAGAAATAAAATAGGTATGTCTGGTGGCTGTTACAAGAACCGAAAGTTAAAAAAAAATCGTATTCGACAAAAATGTCGAATACGACAAATATGTCGAATCGATTAATTGTTTGTTTGGATTAGGTTTATGCAGTGCATGAACAATTCCATGCATACCTTTGCGTCATCGCCGCCTCTGTGCGCAGCGGTCTGCGCTATGTTAAAAGACGACGCGAGCGCTTTGAGCGAGTAGCTCGGTAAGCCGGAAATCGCGGTTTTCGCGATAGCGATAGTATCATATGCCGGGTTCGATGGATTTTCAATCCCCGAGCGGGCCGTTTCCGCCTTGAGGAAGCCAAGGTCGAAGGGGGCGTTATGGGCTACGAGTATGGAGCCTTCGATGAAGGCGATGAACCCGGGGGCGGCGGCGGCGAACGATGGGGCCGAGGAGACGGCCAGGTCGTCTATGCCGTGGATCGCCGAGACCTCCGGCGGTATGGGCCTCCCGGGGTGTATGAGAGTCTCGTAGCGGCCGTCTTCCACGGCCCGCCACGACCCGTTCTCTTGGGCCGCGCGGAACGCGACGGCGCCTATCTCCACGATGCGGTCGGAAGCGGGGGACAGGCCGGTCGTCTCGAAGTCGAAGGCGACGAACCTGACCCGGCCGACGGCCGAGAACAGCGCGTCGACGTCGTCCAGGCTAAGCCGGGAAGCCCGAGGGCCGCCTCCGGAATAGGGGCGAGAGCGGCCCTCGGCTCGGCCGCGGGCGCCGTATCCCTGGCGCTCGCCGTAGCTCCGGCCGCCGTACCCGCTCATCCGACGACTTTCTTTATATCCGCCAGTATCGCGTCTACCTTCGCGGCGCTCGCCGCCCTGGCCGCGGGAAGCCCGCCGGTCCCGACCTCGGTGCGCGCCAGCACGTAATACTTGATCTTGGGCTCGGTGCCGCTCGGGCGTACCGTGACGAGGGTGCCGTCGGAGAGGTACCACTGGATCACGTCGCTGGAGGGCAGGCCGGCGGGCCGGGCCTCGCCGGGGGCGGCGACGCCCCAGACCTTGCCGGTCTTGACGTCGCGGATCTTCTCCACCGCGAGCCCGCCGAGAGTCTTCGGCTGGCTGGCCCGGTAGGCGTCCATGATACCGCGCATGACGTCCATGCCGGTCGGGCCTTCGAAATACTTATTGAGGCCGCGCTCCTCGTGATAGCCGTGCTCCATGAACAGCTCGTCCAGGCGCTGTAGGAGGCTCTTGCCCTTGGATCTCCAGTACAGGGTCATCTCGGCGGTCATGGCCGCGGCGGAGATGCCGTCCTTGTCGCGGACCTCGTCCTCGACGAGGTAGCCGTAGCTCTCCTCGGTGGCGTAGACGAAGTCCAGGCCCTCCCGCTCGAAGCGTCGCATCGCGTCGGCTATCCACTTGAAGCCCGTCAGGCATTCGTGGCACTCGGCGCCGTAGGCCCGGGCGACGCGGGCCTGGAGGTCCGTGGTGACGATGCTCTTTATGGTCGCGGGCCTCTTAGGCATGCGGCCGAGCTCCTTGAGGGACAGGAGCATATAGTCGGCCTGCAGCGAGCCGAGCTGGTTGCCCGTTATGAGGGTATAGCCGCCCGCGCCGTCGGGGACCGCTATGCCGAGGCGGTCGGCGTCGGGGTCGGTGGCCATGACGACGTCCGCCTTGACCTTGGCGCCTAGCTCGAGGGCCATCTTGAGCGCCGCGGACTCCTCGGGGTTGGGATAGGCGACCGTCGGGAAGTCACCGTCCGGGGCCCTCTGCTCGGGCACGGTGACGACGGAGAGGCCAAGCTCGCCCATGACGCGCTCGAAGGGCATGGCCCCGGTGCCGTGCAATGGGGTGTAGACGACCTTGACGTCGCCGGCCATCGCCTTGATGAGCTCCGGGCGGAATAGCTTGGATCGGACCATCGCGACGTACTTGTCGTCGATCTCCTTGTCGATCATGACGAGGAGGCCCTTGGCGAGCGCCTCGCCCTTGGGCATCGACCGTATCGCCTCGACGGCGCCGACGCGCTCTATGATGCCGACGTCATGGGGCTCGGTGACCTGGGCCCCGTCGTTCCAATAGGCCTTGTATCCGTTATACGCGGGCGGATTATGGCTCGCCGTGACGACGATGCCCGTATCGGCGCCGAGCGTCCGGATGGCGAAGGACAGCTCGGGCGTCGGGCGGAGGGACGTGAACAGGTAGGCCTTGATACCGTTGGCGGCGAATATGAGAGCCGCGTCCATGGCGAAGACGTCGGAGTAGCGCCTGGAATCGTAGGCGATGCAGGCCGAAAGGGGCTTCCCTTTAACCGTGGCGTTCAGGTAGTCGCACATGCCCTGGGTCGCGCGCCTGACGACGTAGGAGTTCATGCGGTTGTAGCCGCCTCCTATCACGCCGCGGAGCCCGCCCGTGCCGAATTCGAGGTCGCGGTAGAAGCGATCCTCGAGTTCCTTGTAGTCGCCGGCCGCTATCAGGGCCTCTACCTGGGCCTTGAACCCGGAATCGCTTTCCTTGGCTATATAGTCCCGCGCTCGTACGAGTATCGCGTCCTTGTCCATCATTCACCTCCGTCTAAAGTCCGATAAGTATACTGGCCAAGGTCGCCTAAGTGAAGGGAGGCGCCTAGCCCGCGAGGCCGGGGATATCGGCCATCGAGCCGGCGATCAGCGCGGCCCCGGCGGCGCGCAGCTCGGCCTCGCCGCGGAAGCCCCAGGCGGCTCCGACGGCCAGCATGCCCGCCGCCGCGGCCGTCCTCATGTCGACGTCGGAGTCGCCGACGAACGCGCACTCCGACGGGTCTACCCCGCAGGCGCGGGCGGCCTCGAGGGCCATAGCGGGGTCGGGCTTGACCGGCGTTCCTTCCCGCCCTCCGCGGACGAGCGCGAAGCGGACGTCGCCGAAGAGGCCGGCCACTACCTTCTTGGCGATGGCGTCGGGCTTGTTGGAGACGACCGCCACCGGAACGCCCGCGGCCTGGAGCGAGCGGAGCGTCTCCGTCGCGTGCGGGTAGGGCCTCGAGCGGCCGACGCCCGCGGCTTCGTATACGGCGAAGACCTCGTCGTAGAGTTCCTCGGCCCGGGGCGCCCAGGCCGGCGGGACCGCGGCCCGTATCAAGTTCAAGAGGCCGCGTCCGACCATCAGGCGGTACGCCCCGACCGGATGCTCCGGCCAGCCCCTGGCGCGGAGGTAGCCGTTCATGACGGTCCCTATATCCTCGAGCGTATCCACGAGGGTGCCGTCGAGGTCGAATAAGAAGGCTCGTATCATCGGTAATCCTTGCAATGCCGTATCGATGTACAGTACGAATAAAGGCCGGAACGGGTCAACCGCGGGGCCGGCGGAGGATGGGGGGAGACATGGGTGAGCGGGAATTCGACGAGCGCTTCGGCTCGCTATTCGGGGAGCGGTGGCGAGCATTGCGCGCCGCCCTGCTCGAGCCCGGCGACGCCGTCGACTACGCCGAGGGGCTCGCGGAGCCGTACAGGCTGGATTCCGCGTCCGTCGCTGCCGCGGCCGCCCTGCGCCTGCCGGAGTCGGGGGAGATATTAGACGCGTGCGCGGCGCCGGGGGGCAAGAGCCTCGTCATCGCGTCCAGGATGGCGAGGGGAACGAGGCTCCTCTGCAACGAGCTCTCGAGCGATAGGCGCAGGCGGCTCTCCGACGTGCTGGATCGCCACCTGCCCCCGGGGCTCAGGGCCTCGGTGGCCGTATCCGGTTTCGACGCCGCCGCCGCGGGCGGCCGGGCCTCGGAGCGGGGCCGGTTCGGCGCCATCCTCCTGGACACGCCCTGCTCCAGCGAGCGCCACGTGCTCAACGACGCCTCGGCCCTGGCGGCGTGGACGCCCGCGAGGATTAAGTTCCTGTCGCGCAGGCAGTGGTCGCTCCTGTCCAGCGCCTTCCTCCTATTGGCTCCAGGCGGCTCTCTCGTATACGCGACCTGCGCCCTGTCCCCGGAAGAGAACGACGGCCCGGTGCGGAGGCTGCTCGGGAAGTACGAGGGCCTGCTCGAGGAGGATCCCCTGCCGGCAGCGGACGGCGCCGAGCGTACCGAGTTAGGAGTGCGCTACCTGCCCGATGCGGCCGCCGGCGCGGGACCTCTGTACGTCGCCAGGATACGGAAGCTGCCTATTGGGGCGTGAGGTCCTCTTCCTTGCCGCCGGCCTTCTTGAAGGCCTCTTCCTTGGCGTCGATGAGGCGCTGCAGCTCCTCGATCTTGTCTATGGTATCGCGAACGGCGGGGGAGTCCTTGCCGACCGTCTTCTGCCCCTTCTCGACGAGCACCTCGTAGACCTCGGCGCCTAGCCTGGCGGTCAGCTTCTCGGACTGGCTACGTAGCTGTACTATCTCGAGTTTCAGGACGCCCATCTCTCCCCATTGCTGGGCCTTGTCGCCCGCCTGCTTCACCAGGTCCTTAGACGACTTGATGCCTTGATCGACGAATTCCCTCATTTTCTCAGAAAAAGTCATGCCGCTATCCTCCGCAAAAGAGATTCTATGGATCACTAGAAAATCGCCCGTTTTGACTAAAAAAGCAATGACGTTTATCGCAACTCGTGATATCTTGACATGTCGACGAGATGACACTATATCTAGCTACCGAAATTTCATAGACTACTATAACTAGTATATGCGGCATAGCAAGAATCGTACCAAAGTTGTGCTCCGCCCGCTTTCCGTTCCCTATTTTCTTTGGAGGTTTTTAAAAAATGAGATGCCCGCATTGCGGATCGATGGACGATCGCGTAACCGACTCCCGTACCCTCGCAAACGGCGAGAGCATCAGGCGCCGCCGAGAGTGCCTCTCGTGCGGTTTCCGCTTCACCAGCTACGAGCGCATCGAGGAGAAGCCGCTCATGGTCGTGAAGCGGGACGACAGGCGCGAGCCCTTCGACAGGCAGAAGCTGGAGCGCGGCCTGCAGAGGGCCCTCGAGAAGCGGCCGGTCTCCCAGATGACCATCGAGAATATCCTCAACGAGATAGAGGACGACGCGGCGATGCTAGGCAAGGGCGGCAACGAGGTGCAAAGCTCGTCGCTCGGCGAGATGACCCTTCATAAGCTCTACGACCTCGACAAGGTCGCCTATATACGGTTCGCGAGCGTGTACAGGAAGTTCGAGTCCATGGACGAATTCATGAAAGAGATAGAGCGCCTCGAGAACGCTCGCGAGGGAGAATGAGTATGTCCGAAACGCAGCAGGTCTTCCCCGAATGGCGTAATTTCCTCGGGACGGAGGACGGCCCCGGCCGCTTCGTCGCCAAGCGCTCCGGAAGCGTGGAGCGATACGACCGCGGCCGGATAGAGACGGCCGTCGACAAGGCCTTCAAGGCGGTCAAGGGCGTCGCCGACAAGGACCAGGTGACGCGCATAGCCGCCGACGTCGAGTCCCGGCTCGCCCTGCTGCTGTCGGGCAGGCACCCCAACTCGATACCGGCCATAGAGGAGATCCAGGACCTCGTCGAGACGGCCCTCATCGACGCCAAGGAGACGCAGGTAGCCCGCGCCTATATACTCTACCGCGCCAAGCGCGAGGCCGTGCGCGACGCCCAGCGCCTGATGCTCGATATAAATACCACGATGGACGGGTACCTGGCCCAGGTCGACTGGCGGGTCAAGGAGAACGCCAACGTCAACTATTCCCTAGGCGGCCTCGTGCTCCACAACTCCGGCACGGTGACGGCCAATTACTGGCTTAAGAACATCTATCCGGAGGAGATAGCCGAGGCCCATAGGGAGGCCGATTTCCATATCCACGACCTGTCCATGTTCTCGGGCTACTGCGCGGGATGGTCGCTCAGGCAGCTTATAGCCGAGGGGCTGGGCGGAGTGCCCGACAAGATCACGAGCGCCCCCGCCAAGCACCTGTCCACCCTCGTGCAGCAGATGGTCAACTTCATGGGCATACTGCAGAACGAGTGGGCCGGCGCGCAGGCGTTCTCCAGCTTCGATACCTACCTGGCGCCCTTCGTCAAGATCGACGCCATGACGGCCGATGACGTCAAGCAATGCGTGCAGAGCTTCATGTTCGGCGTCAACACGCCCAGCCGATGGGGTAGCCAGGCCCCCTTCACCAATATAACGCTCGACTGGGTGTGCCCGAACGACCTGCGCGACAGGCCGGCCGTCGTTGGAGGTCGGGAGCAGCCCTTCACCTACGGCGACTGCCAGGCCGAGATGGACGTGATAAACCGGGTGTTCATAGAGCTGATGCTGGGCGGCGACGCCGACGGCCGCGGCTTCCAGTATCCCATCCCCACCTATAACATAACGAGGGACTTCGACTGGGAGTCCGACAACGCCAGGCTCCTCTTCGAGATGACCGCTAAGTACGGCACCCCGTATTTCCAGAATTTCGTCAACTCCGACCTGGACCCGGGCGACGTCCGCTCCATGTGCTGCAGGCTCCAGCTCGATAAGCGGGAGCTCCGCAAGCGCGGGGGAGGGCTGTTCGGCTCCGACGAGCTGACCGGGTCCATCGGCGTGGTGACGCTCAACATGCCCAGGATAGGCTACCTCGCGGACGGCAAGAGCGATTTCTTCCGAAAGCTGGATAGGCTCATGGACCTGGCCGCGCGGAGCCTGTCGATCAAGCGCAAGGTCTGCTCGCGACTGCTGGAAGGCGGACTGTTCCCGTATACCAAGCGCTACCTGCGGAGCTTCGACAACCATTTCTCGACCATAGGCCTCGTGGGCATGAACGAGTGCTGCCTCAACTTCATGGGCCGGAGCATCGCGGATCCCGACGGCAAGGCTTTCGCCGAGGAGGTCCTCGAGCATATGCGCAAGCGCCTGCAGGATTACCAGGTCGACTCGGGCGAGCTCTTCAACCTCGAGGCGACGCCGGCGGAGAGCACCTCGTACAGGCTGGCGAAGCACGACCGCAAGCGCTACCCGGAAATACTGTCGGCCGGCTCGGAGGAGCCTTACTATACCAATTCGACCCAGCTGCCGGCCGACTTCACCGACGACATGTTCGACGCCCTGGACCACCAGGAGTCGCTCCAGTCCAAGTATACGGGCGGCACCGTCTTCCACGTGTTCCTCGGCGAGGCCGTGGAAGACTGGAAGGCGCTCCGGGACCTCGTGCGCACGATAGCGGGCCGGTACCGCATACCGTACTACACGATATCGCCGACCTTCTCGGTATGCCCGGTGCACGGATACGTGTCCGGAGAGCATTTCTCGTGCCCGAAGTGCAAGGCCGAGAAGGAGGCCCGCATCCGGGAGGAGATACTGACGCTGGAGAACGAACTGGCCCAGGCGGATTGATTAGGAGAATAGAAAACGTTTCTCGGGAGGGAAAGATGGTAACGAGGGAGCAGAAAGAGTCGAGGCTCGCGGAACTGAAGGCGGGGCTCTTAACCGTAGAGGGGACGCCTACGGAGGTCTATAGCCGCATAGTGGGGTATTACCGCTCTGTCCGCAACTGGAACGCGGGCAAGCGCGAGGAATTCGGCAAGCGTAGCGAGTACGCCTTCCCCTCGAGTCTCCGCGGCGAGCGGACGGCGGCTTCCTACATGCTTTTCTCGAGGGCCGCGTGCCCGAACTGCCCCCCGGTTAAGGATTACCTGAGCTCCAGCGGCATGTCCGGCGTTATAGTAGACGTCGATACCGACGAGGGCCTCGAGCTGGCCAGGCGCTACGAGGTTCTATCCACCCCTACGGCCATCATGCTAGGCCCCGACGGCGACCAGGTTTCCCGCGCCTATTCGCGCGCCCAGCTGGAGGCGATCGCGCGCCCGGCCTTGAAAGCCGCCTTCGACGCGTCCTCGCCAGCGCCCGCGGAGTCTTCCCGCGACGCTTATCGCGGCGCTTCCCGAGAGGCCGTGACGGCGTAGGCGGTGCTCCTCGGCATCCAGAAGACCAGCCTCGTCGATTATCCGGGCCGCGTCTCCGCCGTGCTCTTTACGGCGGGGTGCGGCCTTCGTTGCCCGTATTGCCATAACCCCGACCTCGTCTCGCCGTCCGGGGCCGAGGGACCGCTCGCGTCTATCGACGAGGCGCTGGCTTTCCTGGAGACGAGGAAAGCCGTGCTCTCGGGCGTCGTCATCTCCGGCGGCGAGCCTACGATGCACGACGGGCTGCCCGAACTGGCTTCCGCGATTCGCGGGCTCGGGCTCGCGGTCAAGCTCGACACCAACGGCACGAGGCCCGATCGCATCGCTCCGGTCGCCGCCGACTACGTGGCTATGGACCTGAAGACGGCCCCCCGGCGCTACCCGGAACTATGGCCGGGCGCGCCCCCCGACGCGGCCGAAATAATAGCCCGGGGCGTGGCGGCCGTCAGGGCCTCGGGCGCGGACTATGAATTCAGGATCACCTGCGCCCCTGGCGTCTTCGCGGAGGCGGACGCCAGGGCGGTAGCCGAGCTTCTCGAGCCCGGCGACGCGGTCTTCCTCCAGCGGTACAGGCCGGGCAGGGTGCTCGACGCCGCCTGGGCGGCGGGCGTCTCGCCGTATACGGAGGCGCGGCTGGAAGGGCTGCTGGCCATCGTGCGCGAGGCGGCGCCCCGGGCCAGGCTTAGGGGGCACTAGGGCGAGCGCGCCGGGCCGTCGCCTAGCCACGAGCCTACGGCCGCCGATATTCCATCGTAATCGTCCGCCTGGAACCATCGCACGCCGGGGATGCTCCTCATGAACGTCAGCTGGCGTTTCGCGTAACGCCTCGTATGCAGCTTTATGGCGGCGACCGCCTCGTCGCGGCTACTAGAGCCGTCCAGGAATTCGGCGTAGCCTATGGCCTTCATGCCTGGATCCCCGGGGCCGTAGCCCGCCTCTATCAGCGCCCGGACCTCGGCTTCGAGGCCCGCCTCCATCATCGCGTCGACGCGCGCCTCTATGCGCGCGTACAGCTCGTCCCGCGGCCGGTCGAGGCCTACCACGAGCGCGTCCCATCGCTCGCGGGGCGCGGCCGGGGGCGCGAAGCTCGAGAGGGGCCTCCCGGAGCAGCGGTATACCTCGACGGCCCTCGATATCCTGTACAGGTCCGCCGGCGCGATGCGCGCGGCGCTCTCCGGATCGACGGCCGCTAGCTCCGCGCGCAGGGCGTCGGGGCCTCGGGCCGCGAGCTCCGAGGCGACGGCGTCCCGTACCGCCGGGTCGGACGGGGGCGCCGGAGGCGGGCCGAAAAGGAAGGCCTTGGCGTAGTACGCGGTTCCGCCCGACAGGACGGGTAGGGCTCCCCGGGCCGCGGCGCGCTCGCAGGCCTCGTCCGCGAGCCTCACGAATTCCCCTACGGAGAAAGGCTCGGATGGCGGCAGGACGTCGATGAGCTCGTGCCTGATCCTCCCGAGCTCCTCGCGGCTCGGCTTGGCGGAGCCTATGTCGAGGCCTCGATAGACCTGGACGGAGTCGGCCGATACGACGACGACCGGCTTCCTGGGAAGCCGGTCGTCGTTCTCGAGGCGCTCGATGGTCGCCGTCTTGCCGACGGCGGTCGGGCCGAATAGGACTAGGACCTTATTCGAAACGATACTCAATCTGCTTGCCGAAGACCTGGCGCATAGACAGAGATACGACCTTGCCGTTGTTCTTCTCGACCTCGGGAGTCTTGAGGACGGCCAGCTGGTAGGAGCGCCTGTTGACGGCGACGGTGAATTCGTACGCGTTGCCGTCGTACTCGAAAAGATCCTCTAGCGGCATGCTCATGGTTCCCCTCCGATTATGTCCTGCGATTTGACTGGTTCCGACGCTACCCGCAGCGTATCGTCGATCTTGGCGATGAGCCTATCGACCGTGCCCGCGTCGAGCTCGGGGCTTGCGGCCCCCGATAGGGCCGAGGCGTCAACGCGCTCCCTGTAAAGCTCGTCGACGAGGAATATCCCCGCCAGGATGGACGCCTTCAAGGGGTCGTCCACCTTGGACGCCGATTTTACGGTCTCTATCTTCGAGCCGAGGTACGCGAGCAAGGACTCGACGTACTCCCGGCTCTCGTCCGTCTGGATAGTGAACGAGGCGCCGAGCAGCTCTACGCGCACGGTCTCGATGGGCATCCTAAAAGATGTCGAGGGCGCCGTCTTGGCTCGCGGAAGCCTCGGCTCCCGCGCTGGCCGCTTCTACGCCCCCGTCTTCCTCGCTCGCGTCGGCCGATTCCTCCATGACCGGTTCCGGGACGGGCCCGGCTTCCGCGGGGTCGGCCGCTACGGCGGGGGCTTCCTCGGAGACGGCCTTCGCGACGATCTGAGCCTGCTTGGCGTCAGTCGCGTCGTGAACCGCGTCCTCGAAGGAATCAAGCTTGCGAAGCGCCTCTACGATGCCCGCCTCTATCCGCGCCTGATCCTTCTGGAAGTCGGCGACGAGGCCCTCGAGCTCGGCCACGCGCGATTCGGCGGCGGCCAGGCCGGAACGCATCGACGCGTTCTCCGAGCGGAGGGACGCTATGAGCGCTACGGCCTTCTCGACGCGCGACTCGAGGGCGCGTACCTGCTCGAGGCTGATCACGGTCTTAGGCCTTTACCGTCGTCTTGACGCGCTCGACGATGGCCTTGAAGGCCTCGGGGTCGCGGACGGCGATATCGGCGAGCACCTTGCGGTCAAGGGCGAGGTCGATCTTGGCGGCGCCCTCGATGAAGCGGCTGTACGTGATGCCCTCGGCCCTGCACGCGGCGTTTATACGGGTGATCCATAGCGCGCGGAAGGTCGGCTTCTTGTCGCGACGATCGCGATACGCATACATGAGCGCCTTGGCGACCGCGTCCTTGGCGGTCTTATGGTTCGTCGACCTGCGTCCGTAGTATCCTTTTGCGAGCTTGAGGATCTTCTTGCGATGATCCTTTCGCCTGGTACCGTCTACTGCTCTAGGCATGGTAAATCTCCTTGATGGTATAGCAAACTCGGCGACCGAGCGTCGGGGCGATCAGCCGGGCGCCCCTGGGGGCTCAGAACGTCCTGTCTGGCTAATCCGCGCGCGGCCCTAACGGGGCTAAGGGCCGCTACGGGCTTAACCGTACGGGAGCAGCTTTTTCTTGATCTGGTATACGGGACCCTTGGCGACGAAGCCGGCCTTGCGAAGCTTGCGCTTGCGCTTAGAGCTCTTCTTGGTCAGGATATGGCGCAGGTTCATCTTCTTGTACTTGACCTTGCCGTCCGCGGTGAGCGTATAGCGCTTAGAGGCCGACTTCTTAGTCTTCATCTTGGGCATTAAAATCCATCCTTCACGCAGTAGTCTCTGGCGCGGCGTCCGCTTGGGGCCGCGGGGCTTCCGGCTTCTTGACGACCGGAGCCTTGGGAATAAGCATCATCGACATGAAACGCCCTTCCATCCTGGGAGGGCTCTCCATGACGTAAAGTCCTTCGATCTTGGTCAGGACGCTCTTGAGCACGTCCTCGCCTATCTCGGTGTGGGCCAGCTCTCGGCCCCTGAAGCGAATGGTCACCTTGACCTTGTTCCCCTCCAGGAGGAACCCGCGCACGTGCTTGGACTTGAAGTCCAGGTCGTGGTCGTCGATCTTCGGCTGCATCCGGACTTCCTTGATCTTGACGATCTTCTGGTGCTTCCGGTTGTCCTTAAGCTTCTTCTCTTGCTCGAACTTGAATTTGCCGTAGTCGAGGATCTTGCAAACCGGCGGGTTCGATTGCGGCGCTATCTCGACGAGGTCGAGGCCAAGCTCCTTGGCCATGCGAAGGGCCTCCGCCGTGGGCAATACGCCCTTTTGCTCTCCCGCATCGTCAATTAACCGCACTTCACGGACCCTGATCTGATCGTTGGTCCGCAGGTTCTTGTTGTCCGCCAATGGACCTCCTTCGGCTTACCCTGCAAATTTCTATAGTGCCCGTTATTCTAGCATAGAGCTCCGCGTCGAGTCAAAGGGTAGGAGCGGTTTAGGCGCGATTAGCTCGTTTGACATAACATAGCCGCGGTGTTATCGTTCTTCTAATGAATGAAATACGTTCGGGTTCCGGGGAATCTCCTTCCGCGGTATGCGAGGAGGCAGTCGCCCGCTACCGGCAATACGGCAAGGCGATCCAGTCTCCGGCTATCCGCAAGGTCATCGAGTCCGTGATTCACCAGAAGGCTGAGCACGCCGCCATCCTCCGGCCGATAGAGGCCGGCTTCGAGTGCGGCGGCGATCGCGTGGCGATCTCGGAGGGAGCCCAGCCCGAGGACGTCCTACGGGGCTTGGTGGCTCACGAGCTGTCGTTCGCGGAGCGCTTGGACGTATTCGCCGCCTCCCTCGCCGACGAGGATAGCCGGCTCGCCGTCAAGGCCGTCGCGGAGGCCAGCCGGAAATTCGCGAGCTGGGCCCAGGACCACCTCGACCTGCTAGCCATGTTCTAGCGTAGCCCAGGCGCACCCGCCTCCCGGCCTTGCCTCGGCGGCCGCGCCGTGGTAGCCTTGTGCCCATGTACGCGTTTTTCATCCTATCGATGCCGCTATCGTTCCTCGTAGCATCCGCGTGGGCGCTCCGCTCGAGCGAGGCGGTCTCCCGGGCCTTCGCCCGAGGCGCCCTATTCGGCATTCCCGCCGTGCTGCTCTGGCTCCTGGCGGCTCCGGCGTACTCGCCGGTTTACGGTTCGCCCCTCCTTGTCGTAGGCTTCTTCCTGAGGTATTGGTTACTTCCCTTCGGGCTCACGACCGCGGCCTACGCGGCCGCCGTCGGCTTCTCGCGCCTGGCCAGGGGCGACGATTACGAGCGTTGCGTAGCCTTCGTCGCCGGTTCGTTAACGATGTTCGGGATAGCCCATTCCATCTCCTCGTGGGGAGACCGGAGCGCGGTCTTCACGCTGGCGGTGCCGAGCATGCTGGCGGCGAGCGCCAGCGCCTTTCCCGCTCTCCTGGAAGAGGCCGCGAAGGACGGTATGCCGGGAGCCCTAAAGCAGGCGGCGATCGCCCTCGCGGGCTTCGCCATCGCCGCCCTCGCGGTATCGCTCTTCTTCATGCGCCTCGAATGGCTAGGCGCCGTTATGACGGCGCTCTTTACCGCTGGAGCGGCCTTCCTGGGCTGGAAACGCCTGGTCAGGCCGGAGCGACCGGCGAGGCCAGCCGCCCCGGTTTAATAAGCGCTGCGTCGACGCCGGCCGGAGCGCGGCGTCGACGTTTGGCGAAAGCGCCGAACCGACCCTTAGCGACGTCGCCTATCATTCGAAGTCCGCGGCCGCGACGTCCCGGCCCAGGTCTTTTATAATGATAGTGACCCGCTTGCCCGCGCCATCGGAGAAGACGATCCTGCGATCCGCGCCCTCGGCGACCTGCGCCAGGATCAACGCGGCGCGCGCCGGCGCGCTAATCGCCACGCCCGAGATCAAGAGCCTGAGCCTGTCAGTCTCGGCGTTCCTATCGAAGTCCCATATCGTGTCTATGTCGTTGCCGTTCACGGCGTCGTCGAGCCTGAAGACGAACACGTCGTTCCCGCCTAGGCCGAACAGGTGGTCCGAGCCGGGGCCCCCGTCGAGCGTATCGGCGCCGGCGCCGTAGGCGGGGTAGTCCGTTAGGATGGTGCCAAGCCTGCCGGCTACGTAGCCGTGGATCGCGCCCGTGGAGTCGTCATAGCGATGCTCGGCGATGTTGCCGTCGCCGCCTACGTTGCCCGGACCGGCTCCGCTAGCCCCCGCACCTCCGGAGCTGCCGCCGAAGCCGCCGCCGCCGCCGTAACCGTTGCCGGCGCTGCCGTACGACGCGCCTCCCGGGCCGGTAGCGAGGGCTATGGAAGTCGCGCTAGCGCCGCCCGGAGTCGTTTCGGAACCGCCAGTATTGCCGAATCCGGCGATCAAGGGCTCGACGGAGCCGGCGTACCCGCTGCCGCCGCCGGCCCCGAGCCTCCGGGTCGCCCCGAGATAGGTAGCCAGGTTGCCGCCGCTCCCGCCGCCGCCGCCGCCGCCGAACCCGCCTCTTCCGCTATGCCATATGTCCATGGTTCCGTCGAAGCCGTCGCCGAAGATGATGTCGTCGCCGGCGCCGCCGTCGATCGAGTCCGCCCCGCCGCCGCCGGGACCCGCGCCTAGGCCTGTATAATCGTCTTGCCCGACGCCTCGCCCGCCCTTGCCTCCGCCCGAGCCGTCGCCGAAGACGATGTCGTTCCCCTCGGTACAGGAGATCGTATCATCGCCGCCGCCGCCCGCGCCTCCGTCGCCCCCGAGGAATGCGCCGCTGGCGCCGCCGCCGCCGCCGCCCGAGCCGTCGCCCTGTATATACTGGCCGGGAATAGCGTTCGGGATCCAGACGGCGTATAGCGTCGCGTTCGCCGGTCCCATCGAGTAGCCGGCCAGATCGGCGTGGAGCGCGGATGAGGCGCTAGAGTCGATCCAGCCGCCGAAGAGATGGTCGGCCCGGCTGAACCCGTTGGCTGGCAAGGTCGCCGTCGTTCCGAACGGTATAGAAAGAGGCGCCATCGTCCCCGTGCCGCCGTTGGAATCGAAGCTGATGGTATATTCGACGCCGTCCAGGCGTAGGCTCAACGCGTTCTCTTTCCTAGCGTAAACAGGTACGACCCCGGACTTACGGTATAGGGCGTTGCCGTCCGAGTCTATCGCCGTGACGGTTATCGTCCTAGCCGCTCCTACCGGGACCTGCAGGTGTATGGTCGTACCCGCGGGATCGTACTCGACGGTCTTCGAGAGGTCTTCCATCCCCGTTCCCGAGACCGTCGCCTCGAGATAGCGAATTATCTCCGACGAATCGGATAGGGCCCGCGCCGCGCCGGAGAGGCTCAGTCTTATCGAGCCGCGAGCCGCGGTCGCGACGGGGGAAGAGCAGGATGCGAGCGAGGCCGCTAAGGCAATGCAGGCGAAAATAATGCTAAGAGCCTTGTGTTTCATATAACATCCTTGAGAGGAGCGTCTCGAGGATATAATGGATAAATTGGATATGCAAGACTATATGGAGATATTATGAAGCAGCAGAAGTATGGGACCAGCGGGGCTCGAACCCACCACCTACGGCTTAGAAGGCCGTTGCTCTATCCAGATGAGCTATGATCCCGATGAGCGAGCGTCGCTCGTATCATGAAATGACGGTACGATCCGAACCCCTTGCATCAATATCCTATGGCTGTATGCCCAGAACGCCAAGGGCTCTTCCTTACCGCCTTATCTCTACCCATATGATTGCAGGATAATGAATTAGTAGATCCTCACAATCATCTTGGCCACCAATGGTACTTCATGGCAATTATCATAGTCAAGTGGACCGCGGTTCACGCGCTCGCAGGATATGCAGCTCAAGGATGCCATCGACATTCGCGGTATGTCCGGCTTAGCGAGGTTAAACCGGAGTCAAATGTTTTTTGGCTTGACGATCACCCAGTGTTAATATACAGTATATACAGTATATTGACTGGGAGGCGCCTATCACAATCATAATTTCCAATGCCTCGCTGGACCCGATCTATAGGCAGATAGAGGCTCAGATACAGGCCGCTATCCTCTCCGGCGAGCTGGAGCCGGGAAGCGAGCTTCCGTCGATCCGGAAGCTGGCCCAGGATTTAAGGATTTCCGTAATCACGACTAAGCGGGCCTACGACGAGCTCGAGCGCGGGATGTTCATAGAGACGGTCCAGGGGAAGGGGAGCTACGTGAGCGCCCCGAACCGCGAGCTGGCCCGGGAACGAAGGCTCAGGGCCGCCGAGGAGGGACTCTCAAGGGCGGTGCTCGAGGCACGAGGCGTCGGGCTCTCCCTGTACGAACTCACCGAGATGCTCGCGACGCTCTGGAAGGAGAATGATCATGGCTGAGACGGTTATAGCGGCGCGGAACCTAAGGGTGGCGTATCCGGGCTTCGAGCTCAAGGGCGTCACCTTCACGATGGGGCGCGGCGAGGTCTTGGGCTTCATCGGCCCGAACGGGGCGGGTAAGACGACGGTCATCCGTTGCCTGATGGGCATCATCCCCACGGACGCCGGCCAGGTCAGCCTATTCGGCGGGGAGCGGCCGGAGCTAGCGCGGCGTCGCGTAGGTTTCGTGAGCGACGACGCCCTGCCGTACGGCGTCCTGACCACCGCGGAGGCCGGACGCCTGCTGGCCCCGCTCTATCCCGCCTGGGACGAGTCTCGCTTCGCGGGCCTCCTCGCCGATTTCGATATTGCGCCGGGCAAGCCTATAGATACCCTCTCCAAGGGGCAGAAGGTGAAGCTATCGCTCGCGCTCGCCCTGGCGCGGGACGCCGAGCTCCTCGTCATGGACGAGCCGACCTCGGGCCTCGATCCCGTCTTCCGGAGCGAGCTCCTCGACCTCCAGTACGGCCTGATCCAGGACGAGCGGCGCTCTGTCCTGTTCTCCACCCATATCACCGCGGATATCGAGAGGATCGCAGACAGGGTCCTCTTCATCCGCGGGGGGGCCATCGTCCTCGACGAGCCTAAGGACGACCTGTTAGCCCGCCACTGCATGCTCAAGGGCCCGGCCGATCGCCTAGGCGAGCTAGCGGACCTCGTAGTCGGATCTCGGACGACGGGAAGCGGTTTTACGGCCCTCTCGGGGATCGAGCCGGGGCGCTCCGTCCCCGAAGGCTTCGTGAGGGAGCCCGCGTCCCTCGAGGACATCATCGTCTATTCGAGCAGGGAGGATTATCGTGCGAAGCCTGTTGCTTAAGGAATGGTACTTGATCAGGAGCCAAAAGCTGATCGCAGCCAGCATGGCCGTTTTCGTGATCCTGGGCGCGGTCATGACGACCGTACGCCCCGACGTCGGCGCGGCGCTCTGCGTCTTGGCCATGTTCTATCTTTCGAGCCTCTCCCTCTCCCTCGAGTACAAGTACTCGGGCGAGCGGTTCTTGTCGGCGCTCCCTATCCGGAGGGCCGACTTGGCCTTAGGCAAGTTTATTTTCCTCCTACTCGCCTCGGGCGTCCTCGTCCTCGCGGGGCTGGCTGTCTCGGGGCTCTACGCCGTCGCGGTAGCGGCCTTCGCCGAGACGGCCCACGGGTACTTTCGGAGTTCCGGGATCGCGTACGCGCCTTTCCCCCTCGGAGCCCTGTCGATGGCGGCGGCCTTCGGCCTCGTCGTCGGCAGCGCCGCGTATACGGCCTACTTCTTCCTTGGCTATAGGAAGTACCGGCTCTTCACCCTCATTCCCGTCGTCGTCGCCTTCAGCGGCTACGGGGCCTGGAGCGCCGCTACGGGCAGGCCCAAGGCCCTCGCCGCCCCCGTAGCCGAGCTCGCGGGCCGGCCCGGGGCGGTGGCGGCGATCATCGCCGCCGCGCTATCGCTATGGGCGCTAGGAGCCCTAGCCTCGGGATGGGCGCTGGCCCGCCGAGACCTGAGCCTCCCGCTCGGGGACGCGGCGCAGCGCGCCGCCGACTGAGGGGGAGAACGCGCCCTCCGCCTGCCCCGCGATATTCGGGGGCAGGCGCGCGAGATGGTATTACAGCGAGCCCGACTCTCGCTATAGATCGCGGGCCTTTATCTCTTAACGCCGGGCATGTAAAATATACTTGACACGAAGTATAAGAAGCTATACATTCTACTATGTCAAATATGTTTGACATAGTAGGAGGTCCCGATGTCATTCGAAGAAAAAACCACATGGGTAGGGGCGATAGTGTCCGCCCTCGTCGCGGGGGCATACTCCGCTTTAGTCGTCGGGCGGCTTTGGCGCGTTCCGGTCTCGGAGATCGCCTACCAGCGGCCCTTGCTCCTCGCCGTCGGCGCGACGATAGCCATGACGATAGTCGGCACCATACTGGTATCTATCGGTACCGCGGTCTCGGCCGAGATCACGGGCAACGGCTCGGTCGACGACATCGACCGCAGGGACGAGCGTGACGACCACATCAACCGCCGAGGCGAGCTGGTCGGCTACTATGTCTCGTCGGCGGGAGCGCTCGGGGCGCTCGCCCTCGCGATGCTGCGGTACGACCAGTTCTGGATCGCGAACGCCCTCTACCTGGCCTTCGCGGTCGGGGGGATCGTGTCGTCGGTAGCGAAGCTGATCGCCTACCGCCGCGGCTTCTAGCCATGGGAAAGCCTACCCGCGTATCCAACAGCATCCGCTCGCTGCGCTTCGCCGCGGGCGAGATGACCCAGGCGGAGCTCGCGGACCGCGCGCGCGTGACCCGCCAGACCATCATCGCGATAGAGCAGGGACGCTACTCGCCGTCGCTCGAGGTCGCTTTCCTGATCGCGCGGGCGCTCGGCGCGTCGCTCGACGACGTGTTCCATTACCCTGAGGAGGAATCATGAGGACTAGAGGAGCCGGAGACGGGTCGCAAGCGCTAGGCCGGGCGGCGCGTCGCCTCGATCCGGATAGGCGAAGCGCCATACTGACGGGTAGCTTCTTCATACTGGGCACGGCGTCGGGGCTCGTGGGCCTGGGCGCGGTCCTGGAGCCGTTACTGAGCGCCGCGGACTACCTGGCTGCGTACGGCACGATGGAGACGAGGGTGCTGATAGCGTCCCTGCTGGAACTCCTCATGAGCGCGTCGCTCGTAGCCATGGCCGCCGCGGCGTATCCGGTGCTCAGGAAGCATAGCCCGAGCGCCGCCGTCGCGTACTTCGGCGCGAGGGT
>Ga0180008_1000141_pt1 | contig 74408 bp, 75 predicted proteins | sample MM_PW_MetaG_FD_121121 | JGI IMG/M metagenome (GOLD analysis project Ga0180008, IMG submission 121121) | Groundwater microbial communities from the Aspo Hard Rock Laboratory (HRL) deep subsurface site, Sweden - MM_PW_MetaG | ecosystem: Environmental > Aquatic > Deep subsurface > Groundwater... | reverse complement strand
ATACTTTTCAAATAAATCTTTTTTAGGATTATGTATCTCTTTTGGAGCAACACCTAATAATTTCTCTTTTGCTACTTGAACAGCAGAACCTAAGATAATGTCATTGGCAATTTTAACAGAAGCCGTAGCTTTTGTTACTCCATCTATGTGTACAGAGCTTGTTTGGTCTTTTGATGTACCAACTTTGATACTATTTTTTAAAGATTTACCTTTGTATTGTTTTAGAAAATTTATAAAAGGAATAATTCCTAAACCTGACACAAATACAGGTTCATCTTGTTCTAAAATATGTACATCTAAAAAGTTTCCTTGTAAATCAATACTAACAAGTAAATTCATTTTTCCACCAGAAAAACCTGCTATTGGAGCGTAATCATAAGTTTCAAAAATATATGAATGTAGTTTTTTATTTTTATCTAATATCTCCCAAACAGGAATATTTTTATCTTTTTCTCCTAATATATATGGTTTTTCTATAAAAGACTCTAATCTCTCTTTACTCATAGATGCATTAATGTTTATAAATAAAAGAAGTGTTACAAAAATTAAACGAAACATACTAGATCACTCCTTATTTAATTATTTTTTAATTTTACAGCTTATATATAGCTTGCATATAGCATAATATTAGACAAAAAATATGTTAATTAAGACAAGAATTATCCTATTTTAATTATAATAATGAAAATTTAAAAAATTAAAGGAATTTTACATGGCTAATGTAGAAGATATTAAAAAAGAATTAGAAAAAGTTAAGTATCCTGGCTTTGCAAAATCAATTATAGATTTTGGTTTTGTAAAAGATGTACAAGTAAATGGAACAAATTGTTTAGTTTCACTTGATATTACATCAACAGCACCTGAAGTTGAAGCTCAATTAACAAAAGAAATTACTGCCTGTCTAAGTGCTATTGGAATGAACTTAACATTAAATTTCAATAAGCCTCAAGAAGCAAAACAATCAAGTAATAGTGTAAGTGGAAAAAATATTGCACCTCAAATTAAAAAGATTGTAATGGTAAGTTCAGGAAAAGGTGGAGTTGGAAAATCAACTACTACTGTAAATCTTGCTGTGGCAGCTGCTATGCAAGGTAAAAAGGTAGGTATCTTAGATGCTGATATTTATGGACCAAATATTCCTCGTATGATGGGTTTACAAGGTAAAGAAGTAGAAGTTGTTGGAGATAAAGCAAAACCTTTAAATGCTTATGGTGTTGATGTTATGTCAATGGGTATGTTAATGGAAGAAGGTCAAGCACTTATTTGGAGAGGTGCTATGATTATGAAAGCAATCCAACAATTATTAAGAGATATTTTATGGGAAGAGTTAGATATATTATTTATTGATATGCCTCCAGGAACTGGTGATGCTCAATTAACTTTAGCTCAAAGTGTTCCTGTAAGTGCGGGTGTTAATGTTACTACTCCTCAACATGTTGCTTTAGATGATTCAAGAAGATCTTTAGATATGTTTAAAAAACTTCATATTCCAGTTGCTGGAATTGTTGAAAATATGAGTGGATTTATTTGTCCTTCATGTAATACAGAATCTGATATTTTTGGAATGGGAACTTGTGAAGCATTAGCTACTCAATATGATACTCAAGTATTAGCAAACTTACCAATTGAACCTGCTATTAGAGAAGGTGGAGATACTGGTAAACCTGTTGTTTATTTTGCACCTGAATCAATTTCAGCAAAAAGATATATGATAGCTGCTGATAAACTTATTGCATTTTTAGATGGTGTTGATGATAATATTAGTAATTCAGCAATTCAACCATCAATGCCAGCGGGTGTTAGTGCTTGTTCTACTGAAGGTCAAAAAATTAAAGCTGAGCAAGAAAAAGCTAAAAGTTCAGGTGAAAGTTGTGGAACTGGATGTGGTTGCCACTAAGTTTTAGAAAATAAAAAGAGCTTTTTAGCTCTTTTTATGAAATGCTATTTATCTATTCTTGAATTTTTTTCTTCAATTCCTGAAATTCCAAATCTTCTAGCAAGTTCTTGTTTTACTCTATCTGGACTTATATTTTTAGAAGCAAGTGCCACTAAAACGTGATATGTAATATCAGCTGCTTCATAGATGATTTCTTCAGTGTCATTATCTTTTATTGCAAAAGTAAATTCTCCTGATTCTTCAACTATTTTTTTCAACATTGAATTTTGTTTACCTTGAAGAAGTTTTGCTGTGTATGATTTATTAGGATCATCATTTTTCTTCTCTTGAATAGTGTGATATAAAGTATCAATTACTCCATAAGCATTTGTAGTGTTGATTTCTACTTCACTTATAGTTTCATTTGTATCTAGTTTTGTAAAGAAACAAGATTTTCTTCCTGTATGACAAGCTACACCTTCTTGATTAACTTTTAAAAGAATCGTATCATTATCACAATCAATTAAAATATCAACAAGCTCTTGAAGATGATTTGAACTTTCACCTTTTTTCCAGATTCTTTGTTTACTTCTACTGTAATAGTGGGCAAAATTTGTTTTAATTGTAAGTTCTAGTGCCTCTTTATTCATATATGCAAGCATTAAAACTTCATTTGTTGTTGCATCTTGAGTAATAACGGGGATTAACCCATCCATCTTTTCCCAATCAACTTTATTAACTTGTTCCATAATTTTCCTTTTAAAAGTTTGTTCCCACATCAATCTTAATACCTTCAATGGTACGTTCTTCTTTATTCACATCTAGATTAAAACCAAAGTCATAATGTGATTTTATCTCTTTATTTTTTGATTCTTTATATTTATTTATTTCTTGATATTTTAAATTTTCACTGTAATTAATTTCAGGTTTAATTTTTAGAATTGAATCAATATTTGTTTCTAGATTATTTTCTTTTGAATAAACAGAAGAAATTGTTATTAAAGTAAGAATGAATATTAATGAAGAAGAATGTATTTTCATATTTATAAAAAAAGAGCAGCTTCCTGCTCTTTTTTCCTTATTGGTTTATAGTTGTATCTCTTGCTTTGTCTTTTGTATCAACCCAAATATTTGGAGTTGATCCACCAGGTGTTAAGAAAATTTTAGCATCTTTGTTTTCTCTAAGTGCTTCATTGAATTTGCCTTGAACTTCAATTTGTTGCATTTGTAATAAACTTGGAGTTAAAGATTCTGCTATAGATTTATTAGCTACTGATTGAGCTTTTGCTTCAATAGTTACAGCATCTGCTCTACCTTGAGCTTCAATTCTCTTAGCTTCTGCTTCTCCAGTTGCTTGAGCAGCTCTTTTTTCAGCTTCTTGTTTAGCTCTTAAAACTTCGTATTTTACTCTTTCTGATTCTTGATTTGCAATTTGAACTCTTTCAATTTGTTCTTTAATCTTTGGAGGTAATACAATTTCTCTTAATTGAACAGATAATAATGCAACAGGTGTACCTGGAAGTGCATCAATATTTGCTCTTACACCATTTTCAATTTTAACTGCAATTTCATTTCTTTTTGTTGGTAATTCTTCTGCTGTATATATACCAACTATATTTCTAACAATATCTCTTACAACAGGGTTAATAATTTTATCTTCCCATGAGAATCCCCAGTTAGCAATAGTTGTAGGTGCACCTTCAGCTGTTAATCTATATTGAACCGTTAATTCAATAGAAACAGGTAAACCTCTTGCATCAAGAATATTGATTGCAGGATTAAGTCTAATACTTTGATCCATGCTGCCACCAACTTCAATTGAAGCATAATTCATTAATCTAACTTTTGTATCTATTAATACAACTTTTTGGAAACCTGGAATATATAAATGGAAACCTGGTCTTAAAGGTGTTTCTTCATATTTACCTGTAGTACTTTTAATACCTACTTCACCTGATTCTACAATCACAAATGGTTTAAATATGAATAAAGCAGCAATAATAATAATTACTACATATAACATACCTGCTTTTTTCCCAAGATTTTTGAAAAATTCAGGTGTTTCAAAAGGAGGTTGAAAATTTCCTCCCCCTCCATTGCTATTGTTGTTATTCCCACCACCGTTGTTCTGTTGTCTGTTTTTAAAATAGTCGTTATCTATTGGCATAATTTCCCTTGATTTAATTGTTTAGTTAACTATATAGTAATAAAGATTAGTTAACGTATGTTAAATACTTAATATACTTTTCATTTTTTCCAGCTACTACATCAAAGTATGCTGATTGAATTTTCTCTGTAATTGGTCCTCTTGACCCACAACCGATGATTCTTGCATCAACATCTCTAATTGGAGTTATTTCAGCAGCAGTTCCTGTAAAGAATGCTTCATCTGCAATATAAACTTCTTCTCTTGAAATTCTTCTTCTAAGAACTGGAATTCCTAAATCAGCCGCTAAATCAATAACAGTTGCTTGTGTAATTGATTCAAGTGAATTGTCATTTGGAGGGGTAATTAAAGCTCCATCTCTTACGATGAAGAAACAAGCACCACTTGCTTCTGCAATATAACCTTGGTCATCTCTTAATAATGCTTCATCATATCCAGCTTCAACAGCTTCAAATTTTGCCATTTGAGAATTTAAGTAGTTTGCTACTGCTTTTGCTTTTCCCATTCCTGAAGTATTAGGAGTTCTTGTCATTGAAGATATTTTTACTCTAACACCTTTTTTAAGACCTTCTTCTCCTAAATAAGCTCCCCATTCCCAAGCAGAAACTGAAACTTTTACAGGTGCTTCTTTGTGATATAATCCCATAACACCGTAACCTAAATATACTAAAGGTCTAATATACGCACCTTCAAATAATTCATTTTTTTGTAATAATTCAATTTGTGCTTTATTTAATTCTTCAAGTGTAAAAGGAACGTTCATTAGTGTCATTTTTGAAGAGTTTAATAATCTTTTAGTATGTTCATTAAGTTTAAAAATAGCACATCTACCATCTACTGTTTTATAAGCTTTAGTACCTTCAATAGCACCATTTCCATAATGTAGAGTATGACTTAAAACATGCACTTTAGCATCATGCCAATTTACAAATTCTCCATCCATCCATATATATTTTGACTCAGTCATTTTATTAATTCCTAATGATTAAATTTTAAGGCTTTATTTTATCTAAGATAATATTAAAATTGACTCTTTATAAAAAACATTTAGACATTTAAGAGAAATAAATGTTATATTAAACAAAATAATTTTATAGGCATAACCAATTATGAGAATAAAAAACATATTTATACTAATACTTTTTGCATTATTTATTAGTGCTTGTTCTGTAAATCAAATAGAAAAAAATATAGTTGTAGAAGTAAAGAAAAAAGTGGTTTTAGAGCGAGAAGCTATTTCAGATGAGCTATTAAGTGATATAAATCATATTTTATTTTTGTTAAAACAAAAAGATTTAGAAACATTAAATAGCAGGTTTATTAATCCCCCTTATGGACTATATGAAGTTTTAAAAGATAATCAAAATAATAAATTTATTTTTAACAAAAAATTACAAATTGATGAAATAAGTGATGAAATAGACTCTTTTGAAATAAAAAAAGAAGAGGTCATTTTTAATTGTAGTCCTTATGATGATAAATATTATGGTTGGAATAAAGAAGGGGTTTTTATAAGTACTAATATACAGCCTTATTTATCAAATATAATGAAAGAGGCAAATTTATTAAAAATAAATACTTATAGTGAAGAAGAGATTAAAATAGCAAATAATATAGAAAAAACAAGTTATGAAGTAGTGATTCCCTATAATATAGTATTTTATATTACAAAAATTGATAAGCAGTGGTATATAACTTTAGTAGATAAAGTAAAAACTGATTGTACTAATTGAAATATTATGCAACTAAGTTGCAAATAAGATTTTTTTGCTAAAATTAGTTTAAAAAAGTGAATAAATAATATGAACTTAGAAATATCAAAAATAGCAAATCTTCCTACACAATATGGTGATTTTAAAATTCAATCATTTAAAGATAATAATAAAGAACATTTAGTAGTTTTTACTAATACATTACCTACTATTCCAACGGTAAGAATTCATTCTGAATGTTTAACAGGGGATGTGTTTAAAAGCAAAAAATGTGATTGTGGAGAACAGTTAGATTATGCTTTAAAACAAATTTCAAAAGATGGTGGAATGATTGTTTATTTAAGGCAGGAAGGAAGAGGGATAGGGCTTTTAAATAAAGTAAATGCTTATAATTTACAAGATTTTGGACACGATACAATAAAGGCAAATGAGCTTTTAGGTTTTAAACAAGATTACAGAGATTACAGTATTGTTGATGAAATATTAAAATATTTTAATATAAAAAAAATAAATTTAATGACAAATAATCCTTTGAAACTAACTTCATTAAAAGATGTTAATATTAATAAAAGAATACCAATTGTGATGAATAGTTGTGAATATAACTATGAATATCTAGAAGTAAAAAAAGAGAAAATGGGGCATCTTTTATAAAGTAAAACCTTTAAATAGGTTTTACTTTTTTTCTTAAAAATTGAAAAATAATTACACAAAACATACAAATAGAACTAACAAGAATAATTGAAGGTCCTGAACTTAAATCATAATTATATGAAACTACCAATCCAAAAATAGTAAATATCATAGAAAAAATCCCTGAAACTATCATCATACTAAATAAAGTACTACAAAATCTTTGAGCGATATAAATAGGAATTGTAAGCAAGGCAATTACAAGAATAAGTCCAACTATTTTAATAGCAATAACAATACTAAGAGCTGATAATATAAGTATTAATGTGTAAAAAATTTTTGTTTTAATACCTCTTAAATTTGCATATTCACTATCATAAGAAACAGCTAAAATATCTCTATAAAAAAATAGTAAAGTTAAGATTATAAATCCTAATAAAACTGACATAAATAAAATATCATCACTATTCACAGCTAAAATAGAACCAAATAAGTAACTCATCAAATCAGAATTATATCCAGGTGTTAAATCAACTAATAAAATACCAAAAGACATTCCAATTGCCCAAGTAAGACCTATAATCGTATCTAGATTTTCTCTTTTTTGATAAGTTAATATAGCTATTAATATAGTAATAAATACTGAAAAAATTGAAGTTGATAAAAGCATTGGAAGTCCAAAATAAATAGATAAACCAATTCCTCCATAAGCACTATGTGCTATTCCTCCTGATAAAAACACCATTTTATTTACCACAATTAATGAACCAATTATTCCTGTAATAATACTTACTAAAATTCCTGCTATTAAGGCATTTTGAATAAAAGTATATGAAAGTGATTCTAACATTTGCATTTTCCTAACATCTCTAAAAGTTCAATCTCACAAATATGAGACTCTATATTTTTAAAATCATTTTTCATTTTTGATAAGTCGTGGTAAGTTAGTTTTTTATTTATATAAACAGCTTTTGAGGCATATTTTAAAACAACTGAAATATCATGACTAATTACTACAATAGTAATCTCTTTATTTAACTCTTCTAAAGTTTGATAAATTTGTTCACAACCTGTTATATCGATGTTTGACGTTGGTTCATCTAAAAGTAAAATCTTTGGATTACAAAATAAAGCCCTTGCAATTAAAACTCTTTGTCTTTGTCCTCCTGAAAGATTTGAAATCTTTGAGTTGGCAAAATCTTGCATATTTACTTTTTTTAAAACTTCTAAGGCTTTAATTTTTTCATCTTTTTTATAACCAAAGATTCTTTTTTTAATATTGTTTTGTCCCATCATAACAACTTCAATAACACTAATTGGAAAATTAAGATTAATATTTGTATTTTGAGGAACATATCCAATATTTGAAATCTCATCTAGAAGTTTATTTCCAAAAATTTTAATATCACCTTGAGTTATTGGGTTTATTCCTAAAATTAGTTTTAAAAGTGTAGTTTTTCCACCACCATTTGGTCCAAGAATTGTAAGAAAATCTTTTTTATTTATTTGTAGATTTATATCTTTTAAGACAAACTCTTTTTCATACTTGAAAAAAAGTTTGTTTATAGAAATTGCTTTATTTGTTGTTTGCAATTGCATTTGCCATTTTGATTAAATTCTCTGACCAGTCTTTTGCCAGAGGAGTCTCTTTTAAAACTTTTATTTTTAACTCATTTGCTATTGCTTTAGCACTTTTGTCTGAAAATTCTGTTTGTGTAAATATTGCTTTTACATTTTGTTCTTTTGCTTCGTCAATAATTTTTTGAAGAACTTTTGGTTTTGGCTCTTTACCTTCTACTTCTATTGCTAATTGAACTAAACTGTATTCTTTTGCAAAATATCCCCAAGATGGATGAAATACCATAAATTTAGAATCTTTTGGTAAAACAGATAATGTATCTTTTATTTGTTTATCAGTTTGATTTATTTCTTCAATAAATTTTGAGTAATTTCTTTCGAAATAATTTTTATTATTTGGGTCAAACTCTACTAATGTATCATAAATATTTTTTGCCATAATTTTCACATTTGATGGACTCGTCCAAGTGTGAGGATCTTTTCCATGTTGATGCTCATCTTCTTTTGGAAAAGTAGTTATTGCTTCAATATCATTCTTTGCTAAATCTTTAAAGAAGTGTTCATCAGCTTCAAATTCTGTTGGCATATGTTCTGTAAAAAATAGATATTTTCCATCTTCTTTAATATCAATTTTAAATGTAGAAACCTTTTGTTTTTCATCAAAATTTAATTCATAAAAAGCATCATTTGTTTCTAATAAATCGCCATTTTTTGCAATAGTTGTTTTATTTTTTTCAAATGCATCTTTTGCAGTTTTTTCATAAGTTTCTATTAAATTATCACTTTTTTTATCTGCTTTGATTATTAACATTTTCATAGCGGAATCTGCATATTTACCATCTACTTTTGAAAAGCTCCAATTATATGTACCTTTTTTTAATTCAAAAATTCCAGCCCATTCATAGGGTAATTCTTCCCTTTCATGTTCATGATTTTCTTCATGATGATGGTGGTGATGTTTTGCCATACTTATTAGTTCAATACCTTTTGTCATCTCAACAAATTTCATATCTTTATTTTGTGAGGCAAATTTATTAAGCCAGGCATTTTCAAACTCTAAACCAATTGGAAAATAGATTTTTGCATTTGAAATATCTTTCATTTGTGATGGTTTTGGTTCATAAGAGTGTGGGTCGCTTCCTGGTTTTACCATTGTGGTAACCTTTACTTTATCACCTCCTATTTTTTCAACAAAAGTTTGTTGAGGTAAGATACTTACAACTATATTTGTTTGTGCGTAAACAAAATTAAATAATAAAAATAATGGGATTAAAAATTTCATGATATTTTCCTTTTAAAATGAATAAGTGATATTTGCAAATAATTTTTCATAATTTGAATCATTTTGATCTTCTTTATAATCAACATAAGTAAGAGCAGTACTTAACTCTTCACTTATAGAATATTCAGCAATTAAATTAAATTCATCAGCATCTAAATTATTTTCACCAAATTGTGTAGTTCCATAAATTGCTTTTAATGTTAAATCATTAATAGGGTATGAAGCTGTTGCATATATAGTTTTTGCATCTGCTGAATAAACTTGCTCACCATCATCAAGTGGACTCATATTGTCACCAAAGTTTGAGATATTTCCAGCACCCACATCTTTTTGTGTTCCTATATATCCAGAACTAAGTGCTAAACCAAAAATATTTAATCTAGCTTCTAAATTATAAATATTTCCATTTTTTCGTGTATCTTCACTTGATAAAGCATAATGTGCTGTTGTTCCAAATAAATCATTATCATAAGAAAATTTGAATCCATAAAAATCTGCAAGATCTGGTGCTGAATAAAAATAAGGATTTAATTGTATATTTTCAAAATTAGTGTTTTTTACATCAATTACATAAACACCTTTATTTTCATTGATATTTCTAAAATCTTCAACAAAATCTATTCCAATTTCTGCTTGTCTTTTTGTATACCCCATTGTTATATTATTCTCAGGAATCGTTATAATTTGGGCTACTATTGCTTCATTAAAATCTCCAAGCCATTCTAAATCAATTTCTTGTCTACCAATTGAAATAGATAAATCTTCATTTGCATATTTTAAAGATGCAATATTCATAATTGCGTCATTTCCATAAGCTTCTTCGTAATCTACCCCTTTGTTTTTTTCATAAAATTCGTGGTTTGCTCTAAATCCTAATGAAGTAGAAAATCCATTGAAACTATCTGTTTCATAGTTTAATCCAAGCGAACCAGAAGTTAATCCTGAGTTTGATTGAGAATTTTTAGCATCAGTGTTTTCATGATAAACAGTTATATCTGCTGATGTTTTTCCTTTTTCAAAAGCCTCTTTTATTGATAATGAATTTGCGAATGTAAATGAATTACTTAAAAGTAAAAGTGATACTAAAGTGCTTATTTTTTTCATTAAATTTATCTCCTAAATATTTAAAGTATATTGTTGCAACTTAGTTGCAGAAAATGAATAGTAGTTAAAGAAAGTTTAAATGCAACTTAGTCGCATTTAAACTTTTAAAAGGTATAATGTAAAATTGATAAAAAAAATAGTAAAACAATTTAGATAAATTAAAATAAAAAGGTTAACCTATGAGCCAAAAAGAGTTTTGGAATGGTAAGTTTTCAAAAGCTGATTATTTTTATGGAACAAAAGCAAATGAATTTTTATCTTCAAATTTACAGTTATTAAATAATCACAAGAAGTTATTATGTTTAGGTGAAGGAGAAGGAAGAAACGCTATATTTTTTGCAAGAAATGGTTTTGAAGTAAGCGCTATTGATGCATCTGATGTTGGTTTAGAAAAATTGGATTTAAAAAGTAAAGAAGAAAATTTAGAAATAAAAACTTTTTGTATGGATTTAAATCATTGGGATGATTCTTTAAAATACGATGTAATCGTGGCTTCATACTTACATATGTATAAAAATGAAAGAGAAAGTTTATTTGAAAAAATAGAAAATTCTTTAGAATCAAATGGCTATTTTATTGGTGAGTTTTTTTCAACAAAACAATTAACTTACAATAGTGGTGGACCAAAAGATTTAGATCTTTTATATACTATTGAGGATTTTAAAAATCATTTTAATTCATGTGAAAAAAATATTACCCAAGAGATAGTGATTTTAGATGAGGGAATTGGTCATCAAGGCGAGGCTTGTGTGATTAGAGTTGTTATTAAAAAGCGTTAGATTTTTGTTTAACAACTTTTTAACTACGATTTAAGTACACTATCTAATAATAAATATCAAAAACAATTATAATTAATAATACAGAGAAAAAAATGTTAGAAACAATCAAAGATATAATAAAAAATAGAGTTTTAGTAATAGATGGAGCTATGGGAACACAGCTTCAACTAGCAGATATAAAAAGTGAAGAATGGATTTATGAAGGTGCTGATTTAGAAGGATGTAATGAACTTCTAAATTTAACAGCTCCTCATGTTCTTGAAACTATTCATGATGCTTATGCAGCATCAGGTGCTGATTTAATATCTACAAATACATTTGGTTCAATGCCTTGGGTTTTAGATGAATATGATATTGGTCATACATCTTATGAACTTTCACGTCTTGGTGCTGCACTTGTAAAAAAAACTTGTGAAAAATATAGCACGCCAGAAAAACCAAGATATGTTTTAGGTTCTATTGGACCTGGAACAAAACTTCCTTCACTTAATCACATCAAATATGATGTTATGTATGATGGTTATAAAATCATGGCTCAAGGGTTAGTTGATGGTGGATGTGATATTTTTTTACTTGAAACTTGTCAAGATCCACTTCAAATAAAAGCTGCACTTCATGCTTTAACAGACACTGCACCTCAAATTCCAATTATGGTATCTGTAACTATTGAGATGTCAGGAACTATGCTAATTGGTACGGATGCTTTAACAATCGCAGCTATTATGGCTCCTTTTAATATTTTATCTTTAGGATTTAACTGTGGAACTGGACCAAAACAAGTTCATAAACATGTTAAAACATTAAGTGAAGTTTGTAAATTCCCAATATCAGTTCACGCAAATGCAGGACTTCCTCAAAATAGAGGTGGTAAAACTTACTATCCAATGCAACCAGAAGAGTTTGTAAACTTACAAAAAGAGTTTTTAAATATTAATGGTGTTGCATTTTTAGGTGGTTGTTGTGGAACTACTCCTGAGCATATTCAAGCTTTAGCTAGTGCAATTGAAGGTGTAACTCCTTTAAAACCTTGTGGATTTTTAAAAGCTTCTTTAGCATCACTATTTGGAACTGTTCCTTTAAAACAAGAGCCTGCTCCACTTTTAATTGGTGAGCGTTCAAATGCAACAGGAAGTAAAGCTTTTAGAGAGTTATTAAAAGCAAATGACTACGAAGGAACATTAAGTGTTGGTCAACAACAAGTAAGAGCAGGAGCTCACGTAATTGATGTAAGTGTAGGCTTTGCAGGTCGTGATGAAAGAAAAGATATGGATGAGGTAACAGCACTTTATTCTCAAAAAGTTGCACTTCCTTTAATGCCAGATTCAACGCAAATATATGCACTTGAAGCAGCACTTAAACAAATAGGTGGAAGAGCTATTATTAACTCTGTTAACCTTGAAGATGGTGAAGAAAAGTTTGATGCTGTTTGTGCCTTGGCTAAAAAGTTTGGAGCTGCTCTTGTTTGTCTTGTAATTGATGAAGTAGGAATGGCAAAAACAAAAGAAGATAAAATTAGAATAGCTGAGAGAATCTTTGATTTATGTGTAAATAGACATGGCTTTGATCCACATGATTTAGTATTTGATATGCTTACTTTTACAATTGGTTCAGGTGATGATGAGTATAGAACAGCGGGTGTTGAAACAATGGAAGCTATTAGAGAGTTTCAAATTTTACATCCTGAGGTTGGAACTACTTTAGGACTATCAAATATTTCATTTGGACTTGACCAAAAAGCTAGAATTTATCTAAACTCTATTTATTTAGATCATTGTGTTAGAGCTGGTTTAACATCAGCTATTGTAAATGTTAAGCATATAATTCCATTAAATAAAATAAGTGATGAAGATAGAACTGCTTGTGATAATTTAATTTTCAATAATCATGAAAATGGTGACCCATTATTTGCCTTTATTGATCACTTCTCAAATGTAGAAGCCCAAGAAGAGCAAACAGATGAAGAGTATCAAAATATGCCGCCACTTGAAAAAGTGCAAATGCTATTACTTGATGGTGATAAAGATAGACTTCTTCCTTTAGTTGATGAATTAAGACATACAGTAAATCCTGAAACAATAGTAAATGAATGGCTAATTGATGGTATGAAAATCATTGGTGAATTATTTGGTTCTGGACAAATGCAGTTACCATTTGTACTTCAAAGTGCTGAAACTATGAAAGCAACTGTTGATGCACTAAATCCATATTTACCAAAACAAGAAAAAGAGAGTGAAACAACTTTAATCATCGGAACTGTAAAAGGTGATGTTCATGATGTTGGTAAAAATCTTGTTGATATTATTTTAAGTAATAATGGATTTAAAGTTATTAATATTGGTATAAAAGCTGGTTTAGATACTTTTATAGAAAAACTTGAAGAACATAAAGCCCATGCAATTGGTATGAGTGGATTACTTGTTAAATCAACAGCTGTTATGAAAGAAAATCTTGAAGAACTTCAAAGATTAGGAATCAAAGTTCCTGTACTTCTTGGAGGTGCTGCTTTAACTAAAAACTTTATTGATGAGTATTGCAGACCTTTTTATGATGGACCTATTTTTTATTGTAGAGATGCATTTGATGGTGTTGTTTCTATGCAAAGAATTGAAAAAGGTGATGAAAATAACACAGCACTTGCCGCTGATTTAATAAAAATTATTGATACAAGTGATAGGGTTGAAGAAGAGGCTGTTGTTATTCCTCCTTATGAAGAGATTCCACTTCCTTCACCAAATGCTTTTACTTTCCCTCCAATTTGGGAAAGAATGGCCAGAACTAGTGAGAAATTAGATAAAGAACTTATTTTTAAATGGATAAATCATAGGGTTTTATTTAGACAAAGATGGGGATATAAAAGAGGAAAACAAGATTCAGCTAAGTTCTTAAAATATGAAGAAGAAGTAGTTGAACCTACATATCAAGCTTTAAAAACTGAGTTGTTGGATAAAAATATTTTTGAACCAATTGCTATTTATGCTTATTATCCTTGTATATCACATGATAATAAAATTTATATCTTTGATAAAAAATATCTATTTAATTCACTAGAAGAAGCAAAAAATGTACCACCTTTAAGTGAAGCCATAAAAGTATTAGAGTTCCCAAGACAAAAAAGAAAACCTTTTAGATGTATTGCTGACTTTTTCGCAAATGATAGACTTGATGTTATTGCCTTTACACTTGCAAGTGCTGGACTTAAAATCAGTGATTATGAAAGAAGTTTATATGACAAAGGTGAGTTTACAAAATATTACCAAGTTCATGGACTCGGGGTTGAACTTGCAGAAGCTTTAGCTGAGGTTTTACATAAACAAATCAGACTTGATTTAGATATTGTGCCAAAAGAGGGACATACTTTAAATGATGTTCAAATGAAACAATATGTAGGGTGTAGATATTCTCCAGGATATGCAGCTTGTCCAGACTTAGCAATGAACAGAGATATTTTTGATTTATTAAATCCTGAAGAGTTTGGAATAGAATTATCAGAAACATTCCAAATGCATCCAGAGCAAACAACTTGCGCCATTGTGGTTACTCACAAAGAAGCAAATTACTACAATATTTAAAAAGAGGGGATATCTTTCCCTTCTTATTTTCTCATAGGATTAAGAACTTGTCAAACAATGCAAAAGGTTTAGCTATTACCTCAATTGGAGTTTTGATTATGAGTTTAGAATCTCTTTTTATTAAATCTAGTACAATTTCTCCTCTTGTTTTTTCTTTTTATTTAGGTATTTTTATATTTTTTTCTATGATAGGAACTCTTTTGATTCAAGAGGGTAAAAATATAAAGAAATTTGAATTAAACTATTTTGGTATTTCATTATTGTGTGCAACTCTAATGGCAATTTCAAATATTCTTTTTATCTCAGCAATAAAAAGTACAACCGTTGCAAATGTAGTAATTATTTTTGGAACAGCTGCACTTTTTTCAGCTTTATTCTCTTATGTTTTTTATAAAGAAAAAGTAGGAAAAAATATTTTTTATGCTTCATTTTTTATGTTTGTAGGTCTTTTTATTATTTTCAATGATCAGTTAGGCTTAGGTGGATTAAAAGGGAATCTTTTTGCTTTGACTTGTACAATTGCATTTGCTATTTCTTTTGTTTTATTATCAAAATATAAAGAGATAAACCGTGTAGTTTTAATTGCAATTAGTGGATTGGTTTTATCTATAATTTCATTTTTTTTAGCAGAAAATATAAATATTGATTTTCATAATATTTTAGTAGTTACTGGTATGGGATTATTAATAACACCAATTTCTAGAGTTCTAATATCAAATGGAACAAAATATATAAATGCAAGTGAAGTTAGCTTACTTATGATTATTGAAACAATAATGGCTCCCATTTGGGTATGGATTTTTTTTAATGAAATTCCTAGTTCTTACACCTTGATTGGTGGGAGTGTAATTATTATTACATTGCTTATAAATTCAATATATACTTTAAAACAAAATGCCAAGGTATAAATTGTGAATCAAGAAAAAACATTTACTAAAATATTTACTGATGAAAGACTTCCTTTTGTTGAGTTAAGGTATTCCAATTCAAATATGCATTATAAAAAACATTTTCATGATACTTTTTCATTAGGTGTAAATAAAAAAGGTGTAAGTATTTATCTTAATGGAGAGACTTCTTATACTTTAGATAAAAATATGATTAGCATAATAAATCCAAATATTGTGCACTCATGTAACTCTTGCAGTGATGTATTAAATGTCTACTATATGTTATATTTAAATCCAAGTTGGTGTGCAAATATACAAAATATTATAAATAAAGATATTGATACTTTTGCTAATATTCCAGTTGATATTTTAGAGGATGAAGATTTCTATAATGAATATATAAATCTATGTGAATTTCTTTTTGCAGATAATTATATATTGGATAAAGAAGATTTCCTTTATAGTTTTTTTATTAAATTTTTTTCATTGTTTCTAAATGAAGAAAAAGAAGATATTGTCGATAAACGATTTAAAGAAATAATGTTTTATTTAGAAGAAAATTACAGAGAAAATATTTCTATTAATGAGTTATCAAAAGAATTTGATTTAAACCCTTTTTATATAATTAGACTTTTCAAATCTGAAATGAATATGACTCCTCATGCATATTTATTAAATCTAAAAATCAATAAATCGAAAGAACTTTTGAGAAAAAATCACTCTATTGTTGACACTGCTTTAGAGTGTGGTTTTTTTGACCAAAGTCACTTTCATAAAAACTTTCTAAAAATTGTTGCTTGTACTCCAAATGAGTATAAACTCAATTTTGTACAATAATTAAATTTAAAAAACTTATATACTTTTTTTAAATTTAATTTTAGGAAAATATATGAGTTTAACAATATTTTTATCGATGCTTCTTTTCTCTTTAGTAATGTCAATTTCTCCTGGACCTGTGAATATGATGATAGTAACTTCAAGTATAAATAATGGTTTTAAAAATACCTTTGCTTTTATTTCAGGAGCTACTATTGGTTTTACACTTTTGTTGATTTCTATAGGTTTTGGATTGTCAGAAATTTTAAATATCTATCCATCTTTTTTATCTTATTTGGAATTTTTTGGTTTTTCATTTATTGTGTATATGGGATATAAAATTGCAAGTTCTGATTCTTCTTTAGAAATAAAAGATGAAAATAAAAGAAATCTAAGATTTTATGAAGGATTTTTACTTCAATGGTTAAATCCAAAAGCTTGGATTGCTTCATTATCTGGTGTTTCGATGTTTACTGGAAATGAAAAACTTTTGATATTTGTCTTTATATATTTTATTGTTTGTTATTTATCATTGTCTTTTTGGGGATATTTAGGATTATATTTTACGAAGTTTTTAAATACACATAACAAATTAAAAATTTTTAATATAATTATGGGGTCAATTCTTATTTTATCTGCTGTGATTATGATTTTATCAAATCTACTACATTAATCAGAAAGTTTATATTTTTTTAATGTTTTGTAATTGTTTTGTATGATATTTTCGTAAAACTATGAGGGCAAAAATAGCACCAAATAATGCCCAAGCCATATCACTTTGTGTATCCCAAATATAACCTTGTGTTCCTAAAAAATCATCCGCAGAATCATTTGATAATATGGCAACCCACCACTCTACTAACTCATAAAAAGCAGAGAATCCCAAACAAAAACAAAGAATAAAAAAGTTTCTCCATGCTTCAAAATTTATAATGTTTTTTCTAATAATTATTTCTCTAGCAATAATAGCTGGAATGAACCCTTGAGCAAAATGTCCAAGCTTATCATAATTGTTTCTATCTTGATTAAAAATTTCTTTTATAAAATCAAAAAAAGGAACTTGAGCATAAGTATAGTGACCACCAATCATAAGAATAATACAGTGAATCAATATAAGTGAATAAACTAAAGTAGTAAGTTTAAAACGTCTATAAGTAAATCCTAAAACAAATAGTGCAAGAACAGCTGGAAGCACCTCTAAAAACCAAGTAAAGTAATCATGAGGTTTAATAGCTGACCATATAAAAACTGTAAAAAATAAAAGTAAAAATATTTTCAAAATTCTAATCCTTTGTAATGCAAATTATCCTATAATATTAATTAAAACAATTATAAAGGATTTTTATATGGAGTATTCATATTATAACCCAACTGCAATTCAGTTTGGAAAAGGTCAAATTAAATCAATCGTAAATTTTATTACAAAAGACCAAAAAGTGTTAGTAGTTTATGGTGGTGGCTCTATAAAAAAGAATGGAGTTTATGATCAAGTTGTAACTGCACTTGACGGTTATACTTGGAGTGAATTTTCTGGAGTTGAGCCAAATCCAAGTGTTGAAACTTTAAATAAAGCAGTTGAACTTATCAAGGCTGAAAAAATAGATTTTATTTTAGCAGTTGGAGGTGGTTCTGTAATTGATGGTTGTAAATATCTTGCAGCAGCTGCACTTTATGATGGTGATGCATGGGATTTCTTAGAAGGTACACAAGTTACAAAAGCTCTTCCTTTAGGAGCAATTCTGACATTACCTGCAACAGGAAGCGAATCAAATGCTAATACTGTTATTTCAAAAAGAGCAACAAATGAAAAAAGATATTTTGGATCACCACTTTTATATCCAACATTTGCTGTTTTAGATTCAAGTGTAATGAGTACTCTTGATGATAGACAACTTGCAAATGGTTTAGTTGATGCCTTTGTTCATACTTGTGAACAGTATCTAACTTATCCAAATACATCACTTTTACATGATGGATATGCACAAACGATTTTAAAAGGTTTACATGTTTTAGCACAAGACTGGGCAAATAGACATGATGCTTTATGGCAAGAAAATTTAATGCTTCTTGCAAATCAAGCGTTAAATGGATTTATAGGTTCAGGTGTTCCACAAGACTGGGCTACACATATGATAGGACATGAAATTACAGCATTTTATGGACTTGACCATGCTCAAAGTTTAGCAGTTGTTCAACCACATCTTTTAAGAGTAATGATTGAAGATAAACAAGAAAAATTAACTTTGATGGGAAAAGAAGTTTTTGATATGCCACATAATTATGAGATGGTTATTGAAGCAATAGAATATATGTATCAAAGTATTGGAGTTCCAACAAAATTAAGCGCTTATAAAACAGATGATAAGGTAGTTTCAAATATTACAAAAGCTTTAGAATCACATGGAATGATAGCAATTGGTGAAAAAGGAAATGTAACTCTAGAGAAAGTTGCATTAATTTTAGAGATGTCTTTAAAATAGATTATAGAATTAAAAGAAATACCCCTAAGTTGAAATTTCAGGAGAGAAGAGTTTTGTTAAAACACTTAGAGGTATTTAAAAAAGTTTAAATCTTTTATGAATGAAGTTTAACTAAAAAAAATCGCAAAAAATCGAATTTAGTTAAAGTTTTTTATTTCAAAATTTATATGCTAATGAGGATCAATCCTTTTAATTTTTATTAAACTTAGTTTTTTATGCTGGATATTTTTATTTTTGGGACAATAGGTATTTTTATTAAAAAATTAGCCCCTGTATACTCAATCTCATCATAAGAATAAGTTTCATTAGAAACAGTAAGAGTTCCACCTAAATGATTATTAATAATCTCTTGACTCATATATAATCCAATACCTGTTCCTTGAGATTGGTGTTTTGTAGTGAAATAAGGTTCAAAAATTCTATCAATAATATCTTCATTTATTCCTTTTGCATTATCTTTTATTTCTATTGTTATGACATTATTCTCAATATATGCATTTATAAATACTAATCTTTTTTCATCTTCTAATTTAATCAACGCATCTTTTGAATTATTTAATATATTTAAAAGAACTTGTATTAATTCATTTTCTATTGATTTAATGCTTAGCTCTTCAATTTTTTTTACTATTATAATATCTTTAGTTACAAATTGTGGACTTACAATAGCTAAGGTTTTATTAATCGTATCAGAAAATAAAAATTCTGTTTCTTTATTGTTAGTTGGATTAAAAAAGTTTCTAAAATCGTCAATAGTTGTAGAAAGATATTGTGCAGAATTATTAATCGAATCCATCGCATAATTAAAATCTGTATCGCTTAAACAATCCATCTCTTTTTGTAGTTTTGCACCTGTTGAAGCAGTTGAAATAGTAGATAATGGTTGTCTCCATTGATGCGCTATATTTCCTAACATTTCTCCCATAGCTGCCATTTTACTTTGCTGTATTAACATATGCTCTTGTTTTCTTTTATTATGCTCATAATCAATAATTGTATTAGTATATTTTTCAATTGTTCTATCAATTCTAAAAGATACAAATATAGCTATTACTATAGCAAGAGAGGATAATAAAACTACCCAGATAATTGTTTTATATATTGTGTCGTTTATATGAGAACTTATTGATTTTTCCATCAATAATATTTTTTCTTCTAAGTCATTAGAATAAAAACCGCTACCTATTATCCAGTTCCAAGCCTTTTGAAAATAAATATAAGACACTTTAAGAGCGGGAGTTTCAGTGGAAGGTTTTTTATACCAGTATTGTGTAAAACCTTCTCCTTCTCCTTTTATTATTTCTAAGAATTGTTTTCTAAACATATTTCCTTTTACATCTTTATCCTTATCAGAAACTTTATTACCAACTAGTTCAGATCTATTTGAGTTTAGTAGAACTGTTGCAAATTCATCTCCTCCCTCAATATCATGAACATCTAATATAAATAAATATTTATCCTTATTTTCAAATTTAGAAAATCTCTCCAATACTTCTTTTTTTATTTGATTTTCAACAACATCAAGATATTCGCCTATTCCTATTACTAAATCAAGTGGCTCAAACTTTGTAATACAAGTTAGTTTAGGAAATTCTTTTGTTTGATTCTTTGGTTTATTAAAATAAATTTTACTATATCCTATTTTATTTTTTGCTAGACTATCTGCATCAAGTTGCATTAAACTTTGACCTTTGATGTCTCTAAAAGAAGTCATATCTCGACCGACAAAATTTTTTAAAGGATGTCCAAAAATGATTTTTGTTTTATTATCATACATAAAGTAGTAACTTTGATCATCATTAAATTTTATTGCTGCTAATGCATTTGAAATTTTCTTTTTTAAATCTTCTTTATTAAGTTCGTCTTTGTACAAATTATATGTGTAATTTGTAATGTCCAATGCAATTTGAATTTTTTCTTTTAAAGATTCTCTTAATTTATTTTCAATTTTTGTAATTTGGAATTCTATAAATTCATTTACAAGATTCACTTCTTTATATACTCTATTGTTATGTTGTTCTGAGTATTCTTTTTTAGTATTATTAATCTGCTGATTCATATTAGTTTTAAGCACGCTGACTGTAATATAGGTATTGATTAAAGCAATTGATATTATGGAAATAAGTACTAGAGCGAGAATTGGGAATAAAAATCTTTTTGGTTTATAATTAGTAACTTCCATCCATAATCCTTAAATTGTTATCTTATTATATCACCCTAATGACAAAAAAATAACTCTTTTTTAATAAAATTAAGAATTTTTTTTATTATTTTAGTTGATTGTAAAATTGGCAGTGAATGTGGGATGATTTGGTTATATTAATTTATACTCAGAATTTAAAAGTATCTAGGTTTTAGAACACAATGCACTTATATTAGTTTTGCGTGTTCCACAAAGTGTTCAAAAAGTATAAATTTTAAAGTTTATCAAATCTAAAGGAACTGTGGAATAAAAAATGAGCTTTTAAGACAAAGGTAAAACTATCTTAAATAAAGCTCCTTTATACAGAGTATTATTAAATTCAAAAGAGACATTTTGGGCACTTATTTCTCCTTCTAAATGTTTTTCTACTATTAGTTTACTCATATAAAGACCAATACCTGTTCCATTAAATTGGTGTTTTGTTGTAAAATATGGTTCAAATATTTTATCAATAATCTCTTCATCGATTCCACCTGCATTATCTTTTATTGTAATAACAAGATTCTCATTGAGTTGTTTTACTTTTATTATTATAAGTTTTTGAGATGGTTTATTTTCAAGAGCATCTTTTGCATTTATTAATATATTCATTAAAACCTGAATTAATTCATTTTCAAATGATGAAAAGCTTATATTTTGAATATTTCTTACTACAGTGATTTCTTCTTTAGCAAATGTTGAACTAACTAAATCTATGGTTTTATTTATGGTAGTTCTAATTTTTATATTTGAAGAAACTTTATCTTTACTAAAAAAGTTTCTAAAATCTTCAATTGTATTAGATAAATATTGTGTGGCATTTTTTATATGTCTAAGTGAATCATTAAGATCTTCATCATTTAAAATATTTAACTCTTTCTTCACCTCTATTCCAGAAGCTGCTACACTAATAGTAGATAGTGGTTGTCTCCATTGGTGAGCTATATTTTCAAGCATTTCTCCCATAGAGGCCATTCTTGATTGTTGAATTGAAATTCTATTTTTTTCTTCATTTTTTTTCATTTCAATTTCAATTCTTTCAAAAAGCTGTTTATTCATTTTTTTTAACAAATATTGTCTATATATTAAAATAAAAATTATAATTAGTACTATTATTACGGCAAATGTTTTATTAAAAAATACATAACTTATTTCTTTTTGATAATTTACATGTACCCATTTATTATAAATTTCTTCTCTTTGTTTTAAATCAATAGAATCTAAAGCTTTTTGAAGAATAGAGTTTAGTATCGGTTCATCATTTCTTGAAGAAATTCTTGCTTCCAAAGTCTCATCAAGTTTAGCAATAATTTTTATTTGACCAATGTAATCTTTTTGAATAGAAGAGCCTACAGATGTTAAATTTCCAACAAACCCAAATATTTTACCTTTTTGTATTTGTTCAAAGCCATCTTTCATATTTTCTACTTGAATAAAATTTAAGTGTGGATATTTTGCTTTTAAAATTTCTTCAAAAGCATAATCCTTTGAAACACCAATTTTTTCATCTTTTAATTGATTTATATCTTCAATAAATGGAGCTTCAATTCCTCCTGCCATTACTAAAGGTAGTTTTATATATGATGATGTAAAGTTTAAATAATTATCTCTTTTTTTGGTTTTAACAATAAGGGGAATAATATCACAAAGCCTTTTTTGGGCATTAGTTAAACTTTCACTCCATGTTTTTGTAGAAATTAAAGTAATAGGAATATTAAGTTTATTTTTAATGATATTGATGTAATCAGCCGAAATACCAACATGGGTATTATTTTCTATTTTTTCAAAAGGCATCCAATCTGGATCAATACACATTTTAATCTCTTTTTTATTTTCTAAATAAAACTCTTCTTCTTTTGAAAGGCTAATTGAGTTGCTCAAATGTTTAGTGTAAATCAAATCATCAATATCAATAGAATTTTTCATTAAGCCTAATACTTTATATGTATTAATAATTAGATTTATTCTCTCTTTTGTAATTGTTCCAATTTGTTTATTTTCATCATAAACTAATTTCTTCATTTCATTTGCTTCAAATATTAAACTATCTAAACTTTTATTTTGAGGATTATATTTTTCATATATTAATTGTGCTACTTCTTCAATATTTTCAAAAGCATAATTCCAGCCTTTTATTGTGGCATCATAAAAATCTTTTACAAGTTTAGGATTATTGTTAGCAAACTCTTTTGAAGTGAAGATTATTTCTTCATAAAAATCAAAACCATAATCTTTTGGATGGAAGATTTTACTTTCATAGCCTTTTTCTTTAAGAATATAAGGCTCATTTGTGCTATATGCAATCATAAAATCTGTAATATTGTCTATTAGATTATTTACTTTAAATGTATGTTCAATAAATTTTATATCTTTTAATGAAATATTTTCACTTATTAGCATTGATTGTAAAGAAGCAAATTCATATTGTTCTTGTGTAATCATTACTTTTTTATTTTTAATATCTTGTAAGCTTTTGATTTGTGAGTTATTTAAAGCAAGTAGAATTAAAGGAGAGGATTGAAAAACTGAACCTAATATTACAATATCTTTCCCATTTGATTTTTCAATAATTAGTGAAGTTGAGTTTACTCCAAAATCAGCTTTTTTTTCTAAAACTTCATTTAAAACATTTGTAGAAGCATTATATTTTTTTAACTCAACATCTAGTCCAACTTTTTCATAAAAGCCTTTTTCTTTTGCTACATAAAACCCTGCAAATTCAAATTGATCTAACCACATTAGTTGAACTGAAGTTTTTTGTAAGTTTTGTGCGCATAAAGAAGATAGAATCAACAATGGCAAAAGTATAATTAATATTAGTTTTTTAATTATAAGACCTTTTTAATAATTTTTCATACTTAATTAACACAATATTATAACAAAGTAAGATAAAATATATATCATTAAATTTAGGAAAATATTATGTCTAAAGAAAAAACAATTAAAAATAAAATATTAGAGTATATTTATACTATATCTAAACAACCAATTTTGTTAAAAGATTTACTAATTGCAAATAGACAACATTCAGATGGAATGCATGTAGACCCAGCAAAACTTGGATTTAGAATACGATTAGTTAGAGCATATATAGTTTATATAGGATTAGTGTTATCTATTATTATTCCAATATCATTATTAACACACAAACCACTTATAAAGATAGATCCTCATGTTTCAATTGTAGGTGCAATGATAATTACAGCTGCAATTTTTATTGGCTTTAATTTCTTCAGAGATAGAATGAGAGACAGTATTACAAAAGAGTTGATAAAAAGATCTTGGAAATTGCATTTCCCATATTTTTCATATGAAGAGTATTCTGAAAAAATAGAAGAAATATTTGAAAAATCTATAAAAGATGAGATTTCAAAAAGAGATTTAGAAAAATATATTAAAGATAATCTTTCAAAATAAAAAAGTAGTTTAATTAAACTACTTTGTCATATAAAGCAATAGCTTCTTTGTTTCTTTCTCTTTTTAATTCCATATCCACAAACCTACCAATTATTTCTTGTTTTTCTTTAAAAGCTAAAGTGATTTTTCTTTTTACTGGTCTATGTTCATAAATATAAAAACCTGCTTCATTCTGTGAGAGTCTAATCGGAGTTGCAATTGCATATGAGCTCATAATACAATCATCTTTACAAAGTTTATATATATCATCAAAATACTCTTTTGTCCAAAGTTCAAAGTTTACATCACTTGAAAAAGCATCTTGATAAACTATGTCAAAAGAGTTTTGTTCAAGAGTTTTTATATATTCTCTTGCATCACCAATATTCACTTCTATTTTGATTTTTTTATCACTATAAAAACCATTTTGTGCGACAGTTTTTATGATATGTTTTATATCTTCAAACTCTTTTGGAAAAGCAAATGTATCAAGTGATTTCACAAGATTACCATCAAGTTCAGGTGAATAAATATTTAACTTTATATCAAGATTATTTTTAAGAATATAATAAATAGTAGAAAAAGTGTTATATCCAATTCCAAAACAAATATCTAAAATATTTAATTCTTTTTTATTTGCTTGAAAAGTAAAAGCTGGAATGATATGTTTACTTAAAGACTCATCAATAGCACCATCATCTGGATTGTGATAGTGCTGATTGTAGAGTTTTGAAAAGAGGGTGTTTGAGCCATCTTTTGTGGTTACTATTGAGTTTATATTGTCTTGCAAAATTAATTTTTCATCTTATAAGCCATTGTCCCAATGGTGCATTTTTTTTGCTGTGAAAATATATGTATCATCAAAAAGTTCAATACAATTTGGTGCTTGAAAACCAATATTTTCTAATAAATCTAATAATTCATATCTATTATCATTTGAGATTTTTTCAAGGATGATTATATTTCCTGAATTTTCAATGGCTTTGTACATTAGTTTTAAAATAGCTTCTTGATTTGAACAGTATGTTAGTATATTTCCTAAAACAATATATTCATATTCTCTTGCAGTGGCTCGCAGTTTTGCGCTATTTTCATCAACAAAAGGAATATATTTTATATTCCCTTCATTTTGAACTCTTACTTCTTCAAGTACTGAGTCTACCAGTCCTAAAGAGTTATCAATATGTAAAATAGCGATATTTGTATAATCTGCAAATAACTCTTTAAAAAGTTCTAGTTTTTTTTGCACTTTATTTTAGTTTCCTAAAGCGTTTAGTTTTTCATCTGAAAGGTATAGTTCTTCATTTGACATAACACCTATATCCGATTTTAAAATATCTCTTGCGATGTCTTTTGCTTCATCAAGTGAATGCATAGCACATGTTCCACATTGGTAGATATTTAGTTCTGGAATATCTTCTTGTTTTTCAACAGCTAGAACATCTTGCATTGAAGCTCTCCACGCTGCTCCCACAGTTTTTTCATCTGGATTTCCAAGTAAACTCATATAAAAACCAGTTCTACAACCCATTGGTGAAACATCTATAATTTCAACTTTGTCAGAGTTAAGGTGATTTCTAATAAATCCCGCAAATAAATGCTCCAGAGTATGAATACCTTTTTCACTTAACATTGATTCATTTGGTACACAAAATCTTAAATCAAAAACAGTGATGATATCCCCTGATGGTGATTTCATAGTTTTTGCAACTCTAACAGCAGGTGCTGGCATGATTGTATGGTCAACTTTAAAGCTATCTAATAATGGCATATAATTTCCTTTTTATTTTATAAAATTTGTTCAATTTTTTGTTTTTTAATAAGCGTTGATTGTATCAAAAGTTTGATGAATAGGTTATAAGAAGAATTTAAGAAGCTTAGGAATGAATATTTTTAAGTTCTAGTTTGTATCCTATTCCTGAGTAGTTTTTTATGATATTTTTAAAAGTTTTTTTTCTTAAATCTCTGATTAGTGATTTTAATGCGGCAGTTGTACACTCGTTATTCCAAATATAATATTCAATTTCTTCATAGGTGATTATTCTTCCTTGGTTTTGAATGAATAAGTTAATTAATAAACTCTCTTTTTTATTTAAAACATATGATTCATCATTTTTTATGATACTTTGAGTTTGAAAGTTAAAAAAGATTCCATTTGCAAGTTTGAAATTGCTATATATTCTTCTTTCAATAATTTCCATACATTTATTTAAAGCTTCTATTAGTTTATCCTCACTAAAAGGTTTTATGATATATTTTGTGATGTAAAGTTCTAATAACTCACTTAGATATTGGTTGTTTTTGTTATTTGATAAAACAATAAAGGCAGTCTTTATATCATCACTTCTTAGCTCAATCAAAAAATCAATAATATCTCTATTTTCAAAATCACTATCAATGATGATTAAACAAGGTGATTGTTTGATGTATTGTTGTTTTGCTTCCAGTATTGTTGAAGTACAAGTTATTTTATTTACAGTACTACAAAGAAGAGAGTATAAAGTCTCTTCTTTATCTTGATTATCCATGATATAAAGTACAGATAAATCACTTAATTCCATTTTACGCCTTATAATAATTCTAATATCTCATTTGTTGTTTCAACTTTTGCATAAGCAAATTGAAGTGCTGCCATGAATGCTGCGTGTGCTATTGCTGCTTCAACTTTAATACCATTAAATTCCACATCACTTGTAGTACAAGCATCGTGAGCTACAAAACACTTATATCCAAAATCACTAGCTGCTCTTGTAACGGCATCAATACACATATATGACATAGCTCCTACGATAATAACATTTGTAATATTAGAATCATCCAAGATTTCTTTTAGATTTGTATCTTTAAATGCATTAACATTGTGTTTTAAGATTTGAGATTCATTTTCTTTTGGAGTTAAAGTATCGTGAATTTTTGCACCTTGTGTATTTGGGGCGAAAAATGGTGGATTTTCAATAGCGAATTCATGTCTTACATGAATTATTTTCATGTTTTTTTCTCTAAATTTAGTCAATATCTTTAAAGCATTTGTTGCTGCCTTTTCAGTTTCATTTAGTTGCCATTTTGCACCTTCAAAGCTTCCAAAGTAGTCATTTTGTAAATCTATTAATATCAATGCTGTATTTTCCATAATCAATCCTTTTTTTGTTTATACAAAAGTATATAAACTAATAGAAGGAAAAAAGAGGGATTGAAAATAAATTTAGTTTATGGTTTATATATTTAGACCTAAATAGTGGATTTGTAATTATGTATTAATTCTTTCAATTGTTTTGTTGCAACAACTTTTTGATAAAAAGTAAAACCAATAACCAAAATGATTCCCAATCCATAGGTTAAAAGGATTGATAAGATTATAAAAATAGTTAATAACAAAGTATCGTGAAGTTGACCATTTACTGTGATTTCTGAAATATTGTCTTTTTTATTTGTTTGGATATTTATGTCTAGGTTGTATCTTAGTAAAGTATTTATACGACATTTTTCTATAGTTAATGTACTCTCTTCTATTTTGTTTGGATAAGTTTTATTTTTTTGAAGTTGTTTTTTCAAAAATTCAAATAGATGAATATTTCCATAACTTGATTTAATTTTATTACTAAATTGAATATCAAACATTCCCATAATTAAAACCTACTTTTTATTTAGAGTATATCTAAAAGTTGAAAATTGATAAGCTAAAATTTGTTTAATTAGTACACAAATGTATATAAATTCATAGATTATCACAAAAGAGTCTTTAAATAAGTATTTAACTATGATTAGTAATAAAATAATAGAAAAAGAGTTTTTAATGGAATTGGTTTATTTGTGGGTTGAAGATTATAAGAATATACAAAAGCAAGGGTTTAATTTTTCGCCTAGGTTTAGGTGTGAGTATGATGAAGATACGAAAGAATTAAACATTGTTGATAAAGAAGAAACTGGAGAATTTTATCCTAAGAACTTTTTTGGTGATAATATAAATGTTACAGCAATTGTTGGTGAAAATGGAAGTGGAAAGAGCAGTATATTTGAAGTATTATCAAAAATACTAATAGTTAATAGCGGGTTAGAAGTATTTAACTATTTTTTTGTTTTAAATGATGGTTTGAAAAATATTTGTTATACAAATAATATAGATATCTTAAATACAGATATAACTATAGAAAAACATATTCCAAGACAACTAGTAGATGGAAAATTAAGTCGTGGAATAACTAATCACAATATAGCTTTAAAAAAATATTTTGATGTAAGTTATCTCAACATATCTCATTTAGAAAGAGATGGCATTATAAAAAATAACTATCCAAGCCCCGATGACCTTATAAAGTATTATGGTATTTATAGAAAAAATGATTCTGAATTATATAAAGAAGATAATTTGTATCCAACTTTTTCAGGATTTAAACTTTCACAATTTAACTTTTTTCAAACTCTTGCAATAGGTAATTTATCGATTGATGATAAATACAAAAAGCTTTTTTTTGAACTTTTTAAAATAAAACAGCCACATAGTATTAAAATTAACTATGATAAAACAAAGCTTAATGATATAAAAATTTCTAATACACCAAATGGTGATTCAGCAAGAGCAATAGATGCAAGTGTCCCTGATAAGATTGATAAAATAGTAGAGTTTTTAAACAAAATAAAAGACAATTTAATTATTGAAAGTGATGATTATAAAACTTTTTTTACATTGATTTCATCTGTATATAATTTAGAAACAAATTTTCAATTAACTTTTCAAACAGAAGATGGTAAAGATATAAAATTAAGTGCAGGTGAAAAAACAATTCTATTTTATTTGGAAAGAATAGATTTGATGTTATCAAGATTTGAAAAAGATAAATGCAATATATTACTTTTTGATGAAATAGAATTATATCTTCATCCAAATTGGCAAAAACGAATTTTAAAAATAATACTTGATTTTATTAAAGAAATAGGATTGTCGAAAAAACTACATATCATTATAACTTCTCATTCCCCATTCATCCTTTCAGACCTACCAAAAGAAAATGTAATATTCTTAGAAAATGGAAAGCAAGTAGATGTAGATATAAACCCATTCGGAGCAAATATTCATACTTTACTTTCTCATGGTTTTTTTATGAAAGATGGACTTATGGGTGAGTTTGCGAAAAGTAAAATTGATGATGTGATAAAATATTTAAACAATGACAAAAAAAGTACCATAACAACTGATGAAGATGCTCAAAATATTATAAATATAATTGGTGAACCAATCATAAAAAGAGAACTTCAACGAATGCTAAAAAATAAAATGGAGTTGTCAAATAAAACAGAAATTGATAAAATAAGAGAAAAAGTTGATAAACTAACAAAAGAGTTAGAAGAATCTTCTAAAAGACTGGTGGAATTAGAAAAAAAGGAAGATAAATGAGTATAAATGATATTTACGAAAAACTAAGACTTATTAAACCAATTCTTTCTAATGATGGTATAAATATTCTTGGAATTTTTGGCTCTTACGCTAGAGGTGATTATACCAATAATAGTGATATAGACATACTTTATGAGATAAAAGATATAAAAGAGTTTATGGAAAAATACAAAGGTTTTAGTGCTTTTTCAAAACTTGCAGATACAAAAGAGTTTTTAAAAAAAGAGTTAAATAAAGAAGTTGATTTTGTGGATAAAGACTCTTTAAATGAAATAGGAAAAGAGTTTATTTTAAAAGAAGTAAAATATGTCTAATCTTTCGGTTTATGCAAAAACAAAATTCTAAATAATGATTAAAATAAATGTTTCCTCAAAAACTATTGAGAATTTTAAAACTCAAGTTTTATCAAATTTTTATGATAAAAAAGGAAATGAGAAAGTTTTTGAAAAAAATGAACAAAATAAAAAATGGAAAACTACTTTTAGTGAATTAAATGAAATAATTAAAAGCAAATTTGAATACCACAAAAAAGACCTTGATTTAGAGAAATTAATTACATTAAGTTATAAAGAACTTTATGATTTAAAAGTTTTTATTGATGATAATGAAGATTCAACAAAACTAACTGAAACTCAAAAAGACTATTTTTATACTTTATATCAAAGACTAAATAAACCACAATATATTGATGATTTGGATATCACAGTTTGTCCATATTGCAATAGAAACTATATTTTTAATTTTAAAAAAACAAAATCATTAAATACAATTGCTCAACTTGACCATTTTTTTGATAAAAGTACATATCCTTATTTTTCTGTTTCAATTTTTAATTTAGTTCCAAGTTGTCAAACTTGTAATCAAAGAAAATCAAAAAAATCAGATGTTATTTATCATCCTTTTATTGAGAGTTTAAATGATGATGTAAAATTTAAATTAAAAATAAAAGATAGCAAATTTTATTATGATAAAGATTCTTTAGAAATAGAAAAAGAGATAGTAAAAAATGAAGAAAAATAGAAACTTTTAATATCCAAAATCTTTACAATGAACACAAAGACATAGCCTTAGAACTAATCCAAAAAGCACAAATCTATAATGAAAGTTATATAGATGAACTTTATCAAAAATATGAAGGAACATTATTCAAAAACCGTGAAGATGTTTTACGACATATAACAGGCGGTTACATAGACGACATCGATATAAACAAACGCCCACTTTCAAAACTAATCAAAGACATAAGCGAAGAGTTAGATTTAATATAAAATCACAACATCTCGAGATTTTTTCTAACCATAGCCTTATAAGCTTTCATATGAATTTTTAGCATATTTGGGATTATCTCTTCTTTACATGCGTGAACAATACTTGCTAGTTGGGGTTTTGAGTAGATTGTTTTTCTATCTCTTGCTGATTTAATAAGATGATTTACATCATCATCTAAGTTTATATCGGCTCTATCACAAAGGGCATCGTAGATATTGAAAAAAACTTCTCTATCATGAGAGTTCATTTGACAACTATCATCCAACATATTAAGTGCTAATTTAGAAGCATACTCTATATCAATATCTTTAAAATCATAAGTTGATGCCCAATCATAGGCTTTTTTAAATAAGTTCATGGTTTCTCCTTACATTAGTAAATTTGTATATGCAATTTTTATACCTTTTTATAAACACTCTTTTAATACACTTAACGCGAACTATATGCTAAAATCTAAAACAATATCCATGTTTTAGTTTTGATAGAAGGATGAAGTTTTTTATGAGAGATTATGATTTTGAAATAAAAGAATTAGGTGATAATAGTTTTAAACTAATATTACTAAATACTTGGACCAAAGAGACTCTTAATAAAAATATTCAAGCCTTAAATAAATTAAATATTAAAAAAAACTCAAAACTAATAGTAAATTTTCAAAACCTAAAAGAGTGTGATAACTCAGCAATAATCTATCTTATATCTTATTTTAAAACTTTTGAGAAAGAAAACATTACATTAGAAAACCTTTTAGAGCATGAAAGAAAATATAGATTTTATGAAAAACACTATCAAGATAATAGTTCTGAATTTGAAGAAAAAAGTAATATTTTTGAAACCATAGGAAAACAAAGCCATGAAATTTATTTTTCATTTATTGATTTTACAAATTTTATAGGAAAGGTATTTTACTTTTTTGTCTATTCTTTATTTAATCCAAGTAAGATGAGATTAAAAGCAATGTTCAAATATATTGATACATCAGCTATAAATGCTCTTCTTATTGTAGGAATGACCTCATTTTTAGTGGGAGTTGTTATTGCTTATCAAGGTGCTGTTCAACTTGAAAAATTTGGGGCAAATATTTTTATAGTTGAGATGATTTCTATTACTATGTTTAGAGAAATCGCTCCATTGGTAACCGCCATTGTAATAGCTGGACGAAGCGCTAGCTCTTATACTGCTGAAATTGGTGCTATGAAAATCACAGATGAAATAGATGCTATGAGAACTATGAATTTTGAACCAACACTTTTTTTGACACTTCCTAGAATTTTTGCCTTGGTTATTTCCTTGCCATTATTAGTTTTCTTTGCTGATATTGTTGGAATTTTTGGTGGTATGGTTATAGCTTATATTGATTTGGATGTGACTTTTTTGGAGTTTATTCATAGAATTGGAACTGAAGTTCCATTAAAACATTTTTTAATAGGAATATTTAAAGCAATATTTTTTGGAATGGCAATAGCAATAATAGGATGTTATAGAGGTTTTCAAGTGCAAAATAATACTACTAGTATAGGAAAGTTTACAACTATTAGTGTGGTAAATGCTATTTTTGTAGTGATTGCATTAAACGCTATTTTTTCAGTGATTTTCACTCAGATTGGAATATAATGGAAATTATAAAAATAGAGAATCTTTCTACTGCTTTTGGTAAAAATATAGTTCATAATAATATTTCATTTTCAATAAATGAAAAAGAGATATTTGGAGTATTAGGTGGAAGTGGTTCTGGAAAAAGTGTATTAGTAAAACAAATAGTGATGTTAAATGAGATTCAAAAAGGAACTATTAAAATCTTTGATAAAGATATTTCAAATTTAAGTTTAGAAGAAAACCAAGAAATAAAACAACAATTTTCATATCTTTTTCAATTTGGAGCATTGTATTCGTTTTTGAATGTAATTGAAAATATTTCTGTAATGCTAAAAGAGTATACAAACTTACCATCTGATTTAATAGAAAAAATAGCCTATACAAATCTTGAAATTGTAGGACTTCCAAAAAACTGTGCAAAACTATATCCTTCACAAATAAGTGGAGGAATGAAAAAAAGAGTAGCACTTGCTAGAAGTTTAGCCCTTGAACCTAAGATTTTATTTTTGGATGAACCTACAAGTGGACTTGACCCTGCAAGTACTCAAAAGATAAATGAGTTAATACTTTATCTAAGGGATGTTTTGAATATGACAATAGTTATTATAACCCATGATTTAGAGACTATTAAAACAGTATTAGATAGATTTGTTATACTAAAAAAAGATATTATTTTTGATGGAAATATCAAAGAAGCTATGAATAGTGATGATGAGTTTATAAAAGATTTTTTAACAAACAAAAAGGCTGAGTAAATGGATACCAAAATAAATTTTTTTAAAATAGGAATTTTTATACTGATTTTTACATTAATGCTTTTAGCAGTTATATTTTGGTTAGGTAAATATGGCTTTGAAAAGAAAAAGTTTGATGAGTATACAATCTATTTTAAAGAGTCAATTTCAGGCCTTAATGTGGGTTCTGCCATTAAGTATAAAGGTTTTGAAGTTGGAAATGTAAATGAAATAAAAATCAATCCAAATAATTCAGAAGAGATAGAACTAAATATTCTAATACAAAAAGGGACTCCTATAAAAGAGGATAATTATGCAATATTAGGAAATCTTGGAATTACAGGGCTTAAATATATAGAGTTAAAAGGTGGAACAAATGACTCTCCACTTTTAAAAGAAAATGAAGCAGGAATAAAAATCATACAATCAAAAACATCGGATTTAGTCTCTTTATTTGATTCAACCCAAGATATTACTCAAGAGTTTATGCTAGTTTTAAATCAAATCAAAAAAGTATTAGATGATAAAAATATAGATAAGTTTTCAAATATTTTAACAAAAAGTGAAAATAGTGCTTCAAAGATTGAGCAGTTAAGTGATTATCTAATAAAAAATGAAAAGAAAATTGATTTACTATTAAAAGATATTTCAAATTTAGTAAAAACAAGCAATGAGTCTTTTATAAGTGTAAATAAAAGTGCTACTAGTTTTAAAGAGTTATCAAATGAATTTTTAAAAGAGCTAAAAGATGGCAACTTTAATCTAAAAGAGTTATCAGCTGAGAGTTTTGATAGATTAAACAAAGTATTAGATAGCTTGGATGAAACACTTGTAGAAACACAGAATTTAATAAATGAAATAGAACAAAGCCCAAGTGATCTAATTTTCAAACAAAAAAGTATCAAATATGGACCAGGAGAAGTAAATGAAAAATAGTATAAAAGTATTTATGAGTATATGTATAATTGCACTTCTAACAGCATGTAGTTTTAAACAAAATATTTTGGAAATAAATCAATATGCAATAAATTTTAAATCAAATAAAAGTACTATTAATTCAATCTTCATAGAAGATGTAATTGTAAATAAAAGCTTTGATAAAAACTCAATTTTTTATACGACAAAAGAATATTTATTTGAAGAGTATGCTTTAAATAAATGGATAAATAAACCATCTTATATGATTTATAATAGTTTAGTTGATGTTTTTGATTCAAAAGTAGAAAATGAAGCAAAATATAAACTAAAAACAAATGTAATAAATCTTTATAATAGTATTGAAGAAAATAAATCATATGCGGTTTTAAAAATAAAATTCGATTTAGAATTAAATAAACAAACTATAAAAACATATACCTATGAGAAAAAGATTTTATCTAAAACAAATGACCCTTATGGTTTTGTAATAGCTATAAATCAGGCTTTTGAAGAAGTTGTAAATGATTTGAATTTAAAACTTCTTCAAATAAATAGCTTATAAACCAAAAGTTACAAGAAGTTCAGAGTTTTCTATTTTTACATCTTGTACAAAAGAACCTTTGAAAGATGATTTATCAATTTTATAAATAGGAATATTTGTAAATATATTATCAATAACTGGTTTCATATTTGTAACTAGTAAATTTGTGAAGTTTTTATCTATATTTATATTTGAAAACTTCAGTTCTTCTATTTGAACGTCTTTTAAGTAAATTGCTGATTTTTCCTTATCAAAATATGGATTTCCAGATAGTGTAAAAACTCCATTTGCATTTGGAATAAAAATAGCTGATAGATTGATATTTATATTTGCATTTAATCTATTTGTATCTGAAATGAAAATATTTGGCTGTTTTATATCAATATTTGCAAATACAAAATCTTGTTTTATTGGGAAATCTTTTGAAGGTTTGTTTAATTCACTCTCATCAATTTTTAGAGTTAATCCATCTGTACCAAACTTTTTTATACATCCAGTAAAGAGTAAAATTAAAGATAAAATAATTAGAATTTGAGTTTTTTTATATATGTACATGAAAATCCTTTTAATAATTAAAAAAGGATTTTACACTAATCTTTGATTCTTTTAGCTAAAAGAGGAGCAAGGTTCATTACGATAAAGAGTCTAACTATATGATGAACTGTAATATATGGAATATTAGCAGCCACTAAAATGGCTATTAAGTTTATTTCTGCTTGACCGCCAGGACTAAAAGCTAAAAGTACAGAAATAATAGGGAAATCAAAGGCAAAATATACAATAGATATAAAAATAGCACTTACTAGGGCAAGAATTATAAAGTGCCCAAAAGTTCCAATTAGTGTTTTTAATATCACTTTTAAAGTAACACCTCTAAATGTAAATCCAATAATAGTTCCAAATATAACTTGAACAAATTTTATTAACTCATCAGGTGGTTTAGAGTGAACAAAACCACTACTAAAAGCGATGATACTCAAAATCATAGGACCTATTAAATAAGCAGCTGAGATATTGAGTTTTTTTGCACCCATAGCTCCTATTACTCCAATAATAGCTAAAAAGAAAAAGTCCATTAAATATATTTCTTTTAATGGAACAGTTATTAGTTTATTTCCACTTATATCTATATGAAAGATATATTGAATAATAAAAGGAAGAGTTAAAACTATAAATAAAAGCCTTGAAGATTGAACTAGGGTGATTTTAGAAGTATTTGCTTTTAACTGCTCTCCTAAAATTACCATTTCAATAACACCTCCTGGCATTGAAGAAAAAAAAGCAGTTCTTTTATCAAAATGTAAAACTTTATAGTAATAATACATTCCAGCAAATGCCACAATTATAGTATATGGAATAATAAGTAAAATACTAAAAAAATATATATGAAGATTTCCCAAAATCTCAGGTGTAAAAGCGCTTCCAATTGTAAGACCAATTATAATTCGAGCAGGTGTAGAAAATATCTTTGGACTAAGTATTGGGATATTTTGAAATCTCATAGCTATTGATGAGGTAAAAATAGCCCCTAATAACCAAGGAAGAGGTAAATGAAGATAAATAAATAAAATAGAGCCTAAAACACCTATAAAAATTGCAAGTAACATTTGAGATAATTGTTGTATATTTATCATAGGTCTCCTTATTTCTAAAATTTTAATTGTCTAAATATTCACTTATTTCTTTAAATTCATTTTTTAATTTATCATAATATTCAATCGAACCATCATCTAAGTTATAATACCAACCGTGAATAAAAAGCTGATTTAATTCTATTTTTTCTTTAATTGCTGGATAAGTTAAAAGATTTTCTAACTGGCAGATTATAGAGTTTTTTTCCGTAGCTTTATACAATTCTTGTTCATTTTTATAAAGATGTTTGCTTTTAAGAGTCATATCTTTTGCAATTTTACCCAATTCCAACCATTTTCTTATATTTATGTAGTTTTGTGTACTTGGAATATCTTTGTACAAACTTTGGCAAGCTCCACAATATGAATGGCCACAAACAATAATATTTGAAACATTCAAAATAGAAACTGCATACTCAATAGCGGAAGCCGTTCCGTGAAAATCTCCATTTAAACTAAAAGGAGGAACAAAATTCCCAATATTTCTTAAAATAAACAAATCACCAGGTTTTGTGCCAACCATAAAATCAATGGTGATTCTGCTATCGCAACAAGAAATAAATAAAATCTCAGGCTTTTGCCCATTTGTATTTAGTTCTTGTAACTCATCTTTAAACTCGTCAAAATGATACTTACGAAATAGCTTATTACCTCGTATTAGGTTTTTTATTGGATTCATAAAAAGATATTAACAAGATATAATGTAAGAAAAATAAAAAAGAAACTAAATGTTTATAAAAAGTATAGCTTACGCTTCTATACTTTTTATAACTAATTCTTGAGCTTCTTTTATAATCAGTTCTAAATGCTCTTCACCTATAAAACTTTCAGCATAAATCTTATAAATATCTTCAGTTCCAGAAGGTCGAGCAGCAAACCAACCATTTTTTGTAGTTACTTTTAGACCACCAATACTTGCATTATTTCCACTTGCATTTGTATAGATGTTTTCAATTTCTTCATTTGCTAAAGTTTTAGATGTAATATCTTTTACAGAAAGATTTTTTAATTTTGCTTTTTGTTCATAATTTGCAACAGCATCAACTCTTTTATAATAAGCTTTACCAAATTCTTTTTCAAACTCTTGATAAATAATTCCTGGGTCTTTTTTTAATTTTGCAGTAATTTCAGCAGCTAAAAGATTTAAAATAATTCCATCTTTATCTGTAGACCAAACACTTCCATCTTTTCTTAAAAAAGATGCTCCCGCACTCTCTTCTCCACCAAAAGCTAAACTTCCATCATATAAACCTTCAACAAACCATTTAAATCCAACTGGAACTTCATATAGTTTTTTATCTAAAGATTTAACAACTTTATCAATCATTGAACTTGAAACTAATGTTTTTCCAACTCCTAAGTCATTTTTCCAAGATTTCCTATTTGAAAACAAATACCAAATAGCAACAGTTAAATAATGATTAGGATTCATAAGCCCTACACTTTTTGTTACGATTCCATGTCTATCAAAGTCAGGGTCATTAGCAAAGGCAATATCATATTTGTCAGCTAATTGAATAAGTGAAGCCATAGCATAAGGTGAAGAACAATCCATTCTTATTTTTCCATCATGGTCACATGACATAAAAGAAAAAGTAGGGTCAATTGAATCATTTACAATATCAAGGTTAAGACCATAAATTTCATTTATTTTTTTATAAACTTCTAACCCTGAACCTCCAAGTGGATCTACACCAATATTTAGATTTGCATTTTTTATAATATCCATATCAATAATAGTTTCTAAAGCTTTTACATAAGGAGTTATAAAATCAGCAATTTCTAAAAATTTAGATTCATATATTTTATCTTTTGTTATGAACTTAACATCTTTTAAACCATCTTTTAGTATTTCATTTGCTCTTTTTTCTATAACAGATGTAACATCAGTATCAGAAGGTCCTCCATTTGGAGTGTTGTATTTAAATCCACCATCACATGGAGGATTATGTGATGGAGTTATAATTACACCATCATTTAAATCTTTTGAATTTTTATTTGATTCAATGATTGTAAAAGACATAACAGGAGTTGGAGTATATGTGTTTTCAGGTGCAATTTTACATTGAACTTCATTTGCTAAAAAAACTTGTAAAGCTGTTATTTGAGCAGGAGTAGATAAAGCATGAGTATCAATTCCAATATGCATAACACCATTTATAGAAGCACCTTTTCTATATTCACAAAGTGCTTGAGTAATTGCTAAAATATGCTCTTCATTAAAACTTGATTTTGTAGAACTTCCTCTATGCCCAGATGTTCCAAAACTAACTTTTTGACTCTGAATATTTACATCTGGCTTATTGATATAATAAGCTTCAATTAGTTTTTCAATATTTTCTAGTATTTCTTTGGGTGCTTTTTTACCTGCTAATTCATTTATCAAGTTTCGTCCTTTACTATTTTAAGTATTTTTATAAAAAGATTTATGATTTTATCGAAATTAGCCTTTTATATGATTTCTAATTTTTTATTTTTTAATAAAAGAAATTAAACCTCTATAAAAAATATAGCTCCGTCTGTTGAGTTTTTTACATATATTGAACCATTCATTTTATCTTCAATAATCATTTTTGTCATATAAAGTCCAATTCCCGTACCATACTCATATTTGGTTGTAAAGTATGGATCAAAGATTTTATCTATAATATCTTCACTAATCCCTCCTGCATTATCTTCTATACATAAGGCTATTTTTTCAGTTTTTTCTATATAGATTTTAATTTGAGGATTTTGTATTTTTTTATCTATAAATACATCTTTTGCATTTGAGATTATATTCATTACAGCTTGTGAATACTCATTTTTAAAGCCTTCAATTTTGAGTGATTCATCAATATTAATAATTAGTTCAATATTATGAAAATTAAGTGTTGATTTTACAATTTTTATAGCGTTTTCAACAGAATGTTTTATAATAAATTCTTCTTTTAGAGAATTTGGATTAAAGAAATTTCTAAAATCATCAATTGTTTTTGACATATACTCAAGTAAATCATTTGCTTCTTCTACACGATTTTGAAGATATTTTTTATTTAATTCTTTATAATCATAAGCTGATTCGATATCTATAAACAATCCAGATAATTGGCTTAAAGGTTGTCTCCATTGGTGAGCAATATTTCCTATCATTTCACCCATTGATGCCATTTTAGATTTTTGAATTAGTATCTTTTTTTGTTTCTCTTTTTCTTTTTTTAAAAGAGTTCTTTCTGTTATATCTCTTAGTGATGCAAAAACAATATTTTGTTTATTTACTTCATAAATAATAATACTTAATTCAATAGTTTTAATAAGATTGTTTTTTGTTCGAAGTTCTACTGTATCTAAAAATGATTTTTCTTCTAATATTTTGTTAGAGTTTAGATTTATAAATAAATTGAAAAAGTCTTTATGTATTAACTCTTCATCATCATATTGAGTTACCTTTGATGCTGTTTTATTGTAACTTGTTATTTTTGTATGATTATTTGTATCAAGATGAGAGATAATAAAAGCATCATTACTATGGTTAAAAAGCATATGATATTTATCTTCATTTAAAATTACATTCTCTTTATACTCTTTAAAAATAGTTTCAATTCTTTTAGTAAAAAGTAAGGAAAATATGAAAAATATGATGGTCATAATAGTAATAATAACAACTAATCGAGTGATATTACTGTACATATTTTCTAAAGAAATATTTCTTTCTTTATCTACTATGTCATAGATATTATTTAAATTTACTCCCATTGCTATAAAATATCTATAATCTTTTAGATATGTTCCATAAATGAGTCTTTGATTATTGTAATAAAATAGATAATCATTTCCTTTATAGTCTGTATTAATTAGAAGTTTTTTCATAGCTTCAATTTCATCTTTTTTTGTGTCTATTAATTTTTGTGTTATTAATTCATTTTCATTTGTAATATCACTTAAGCTATTGATTTTATAAATGAAAATAAACTCTTCTTTATTGAAATTCTGACTTTCTATTTTTTTTGTTAGTTTAGTGGTTAGTTCATTACTTTGCTTATCTAAAAATGTACCTGAACCAATTATTATTCCTAACTCTTTGAGTTCTCTTGAGTATGTTATCTTTTTTGCAGTTATGCTATTTTTGGGAATATACCAGAAGTAATCAACAAAATTTTGTTTTTCTTCTTTCATATTAATAATTTCATTAATAAACTTTTTACCATTTATATCTTCAAAATCATAGAAATTTTGATTTTCATCTATTTCATTTTCACTATTTAAAATTAATGTACCTTTTGTATCTAAAATAAAATAGTTTATATCATTTTTCTTTTGTGCTAATTGATTGATTGAATTTTTTATTAATAGAATTTGTTCTTGTTTACTTAAGTTTTTAGTTTTTTCATACAAAGAAAGAGCTAGATTGTAAGCAACAATAGATTGATTTTTAACTCTGAGTTTTTTATTTGTAATTATTGAAAGTTCTTCAAAACTTATATCATTTTTCAAGTTTTCAACTGAGCTTTTTATATAAAATTTTTCCCTTTCAATAAGGGTTTCTTTAAAACTATTTATATGATTTTTAAAGTTATCAAACTCTGTTTTAATAAGGTTATAACCAGTAATTGTAGCAACTATTAAAATAATAATAGTTGAACTTAGTAAGGTGGTTTTTTTAATACCTTTTTCTTGATTTAGATTATAATTTTTTTTCAAGATTTAACTTATAACCCATATTTGAAATATTCTTAATACAATTAAATGGAATCTTTTTTCGTAAAAATCCAATTGATGTTCTAAGTGAATTTAAACTCATATATTCATCTTCCCAAATATTTTGTTCTATCTCTTCGTAAGATACAACTCTATCTTTATTTAGTGTTAAAAGTTTTAAGAAAAGCAACTCTTTTTTTGTAAGATCTATAACTTTGTCTTCAAAATAAAATAGTGAAGTGTTATTATCAAAGTAGAAGTTTTCATCTAAGAATATTTTGAAATCTTTTTGTTTTTCTAGTGAATCAACAGCTTTTGTAAGAGCGGGCATTAGATTTCTACTTGTTAGTGGTTTTATAATATATTTTTCAAGATTTAATTCAATAGCATCTAATAAATAGTTTTTTTCACTAAAAGCAGTTGATATTATGATTTTTGTAGTTTTATCTTTTTCTCTTATTTTTTTAGAAAGTGAAATACCATCTAATCTTGGCATTTTTATATCGGTTAGAATAATATCAGGATGATATTTTTTATATAATTCATAACCTTCTTGCCCATCTTTTGCTTCATATAATTCGTTAAACATACGATTTAAAAAACGAGAATTTATAGTTCTTACACCTTCATCATCTTCAATGTATAATATAGTATATTTTTTAAACTCATCCATATAAACCTCTTTTTTATAAAGAAAAGAGATTAACTCTCTTTTCTCTTTTTCATTTTAGCTAAAAACTCACTAATTAATGGCATAAGTAATAGCACAATAGTAAGAATTAAAATTGATAATGTAATAGGTCTTTCCCATAAAAATGAGATTGAACCATCACTAATTGTTAATGCACGTCTAAGATTATCTTCCATCATTCCACCTAAAATAAATCCTAAAATCATAGGAGCCATTGGGAAATCAACAATTCTTAAAAATAGTGCAACAACAGCAAATGTTGTCATCATATAAATATCAAAGTTGTTAAATGTAACTAAATAAACCCCAACTAATGAGAAGAACATAATTAATGGTAATAACAACTGTTTAGGAACAGCTAATAGTTTTGCAATATAAGGAATTAATGGTAAATTTAAAACCAATAATACAAAGTTTCCAACATACATAGAAATAATAACAGACCAAAATAAAGCCGGATTATCAATATACATAGTAGGACCTGGTTGAATTCCATAAGACAATAAAGCTCCTAAGATAATAGCAGTAGTTCCACTTCCTGGAATTCCAAGTGTTAATAAAGGAACAAATGAACCTGTACAAGCAGCATTATTTGCACTTTCAGGAGCTGCAAGTCCTTTTAAACTTCCTTTTCCAAAACCTAACTTATCCTTAGCACTTGCAAAACTTCTTTCCATTCCATAAGCTAAAAATGAAGCAATAGTCGCACCAGCTCCAGGAAGAACTCCAACAAAGAATCCTAAAACAGATGATCTTCCAATAGTTGGAATAATCTCTTTTACTTCTTGTTTTGTTAATTTTAAAGTACCAATGTCTTTTTTTAATTCATCTTCTTCTTGTTTTGAAACTTTATGATTTTCCAATACATTCATAAGTGCTTCAGATAATGCAAAAGCAGCCATTGCTAATAGTAAAAATGAAATTCCATCAATTAAGTCCATTCTTCCAAAAGTAAATCTTGCAATTCCTGAATCTGAATCTGTTCCAACTGTTGCTAACATAAGACCAAATATAGTCATGATAGCTGCTTTTAAAAACTTACCTTTTCCCGCAAACGCTGCAACTGCTGTAAGCCCTAAAACCATTAAAGCAAAATAATCAGATGACTGAAAACTTAAACTCACACTTGCTAGTGCAGGCGCTGCAATAAGTAAGAAAATTGCTGCAATTGTTCCACCACTAAAAGAGGCATAAGCAGCAATGGCAAGAGCTTTTCCAGCTTGACCTTTTTGTGCCATTGGATAACCATCAAATGATGTTGCAACAGTTCCTGCAACTCCTGGCGCATTAATTAAAATTGATGAAGTTGAACCTCCAAAAATTGCACCATAATAAACCCCTGAGATTAAAATTAATCCAGATGATGGGTCCATTCCATACGTAATTGGAATCATAAGTGCAATAGCAGATATTGGTCCAAGTCCTGGAATCATTCCAATAAATGTACCTGCAAAACATCCAATAATTACCATTAAAATATTATACATAGAAAAAGCAGTTGCTGCTCCTAATAAAATACCATCCATCATGATATAGCTCCTACTAAATTGTCGATTAAATCACCAGCATCTATATAAACACCCATTACATTGTTTAATAGTAAATAAAAACCAACTGATACACTAATTGAAATTATTAATATCTTTTTCAAACTTTTTTCTTTTAATATTAAAAAACCTATTGCTAAAAATACAGCTGTTGCAATAATAAATCCCCATGCTTTCATAGTGAAACCATAAAAGAACATCGCCAAAATAAAATATAATGTTGTTTTTAAATCTAATGATTTTATATATTGTAATGATAATTTGGCTTGATCTTTTTCTATAAATGATAATATTATTAATATAATTGATATTGCAATTCCAGTAATTGCAATATAAAAAGGAAAAGTTGAAGCTGTCATAATCTCAAATTGATTACCTGGCATCTTTTTTATACTAAAAACTCTATAAAAATAAAAAGTTGAAAAAGCTAAAAAGAATAATGATCCGATTCTATTTTTTGTCATAATTAAATCCTTTATATAAACAGAGCAAAAGCTCTATTTATTTTATAGGAACCCCATTTCTTTCATTAAAGATGAGATACCTTCTTCTTGTTTTTCTAAGAATGTTTTAAATGCAGCAGTTGGTTTATATAAATTTGACCAACCATTTCTAGCTCTAACTTCTTCCCACTCTTTTGTTTTATACATATCTGCGAAAACTTTTGCAAAAGCATTAATTTTCTCTTCTGGTAAATTAGGCGCTCCAAAGAATCCTCTCCAGTTTGCAAAGTATGCATCAACACCCATTTCTTTGAAACTTGGAACTCCATCAATAGCTTCATCAGAAGTAACACCAATAATTCTTAGTTCACCTTTTTTATGTTTTTCTAAAACTTCACCAAGACCAGTTGAAAGAACATCTACTTCACCTGTTAATAATCCTGCAAGTGCTTTTCCACCTGCATCATAAGGAACATATCTTACATTTGTAGGATTCCCACCTGCTGCCTTAAAAATTTGAGCAGCAACTAAGTGATCCATACTTCCTCTTGAGCTTCCACCTGCAATTTTTAGTGCAGTTGGATCTTTTTCAAATGAAGCTTTTACATCAGCCCACGTTTTGTATTTAGAATCAGCAGCAACAACAAGAACTCCATAGTCAGCAACAACAGCTGAAACTAAAGATAAATCTCTGAATGATTGAGGGAAAACACCCTGTAGTGATCTAATTACTATTGGAGTTGAATTTATCATTAAAGTATTTTCTTGTTTTCGTGCCGTTTCAATCATATAAGCAATAGCAGTACCTCCACCACCACCTGACATGTTTTCATAAGATGTTTCACCAACAAGGTTAGATTTTTTTAATGCATCACCAACACCTCTTGCTGTTCCGTCCCATCCACCACCAGCACCTCCTGGGATTAAAAAGTGAATTTTCTCAACACTTGATGCAACAGAAGTTACAGCCATTCCTGCAACTAGACAACTTGCTAATGCAACATTTTTACAGATTTTTGAAAATTGAATTTTCATATGAGTCCTTTTGAGTTATTTATATTTTTATGATAAAGGAAAAAAATGTAAGAAAAATAAAATAAAAAAAAAATTTTGAAATTTAGAAATAAAAATCCCCATTTCAATAGGAGGCAAAAAAATTGAAATGGGGAAAGGAAAAATTGTTAGTATTTTTATGTCATATATAAAAAACAGGAGGTAATTTAATAGACTTATATATAGTATTTAAAAAGAATGTAATATAAATGTAAGAAAAATAAAACTTTTAAAAAAAGATTTTATTTTTCAAACAAAAGAAGAAATTACATTCGGATTTCTTCTCTTTTTTGTAAGAATTCCCATCTTTTGTCGATTCTTTGTTGCCATTCATCAATTAAGTATTCATATTCAGGTTTAAATAAATGTTTAAATCTTGGTTGTGCACCTAAATAATCTCTAACAGGAATGATGTTTTTTGGTCTATACGTGATGTTTAATTCTCTTCCATCAATAATTTCATATAATGGGAAAACTAATGAATCAACTGCTAAATCAGAAACTTCAATAGTTTGATTTGGAGCAAATTTCCATTCAGTTGTACAAGCTGACATTGCATTGATAAATACAGGTCCTTTTGTATCAAATCCTCTTTGGATTTTTTTAACCATATCTTTCCATTTATTAGGAGCTACTTGTGCAACATAAGGAGCACCATGCGCTGCCATAATAGATACGATATCTTTTTTCTGTCTTTTCTCACCATAAGAATGACTTCCAGCTGGTGCAGTTGTTGTACTAGCTCCAATTGGTGTCGAAGATGATCTTTGACCTCCTGTATTTGCATAAACTTCATTGTCTAAACAAACATACATAAAGTCATGTCCTCTTTCAAAACATCCAGAAATCCATTGGAATCCAATATCATAAGTTGAACCATCTCCACCAAATGTTACAAACTTTGGTTCAGGTGTATCTTCAGATATTCTTCCTTTATTTCTTAATGCTTTATTCATAGTTTCAACACCTGCCATTGCAGTTGAAGAGTTTTCAAATCCAATATGAATCCAAGAACAATCCCATGAAGTATGAGGATAAATAGCTGTACAAACTTCTAAACATCCAGTAGATGCTGAAACAACTAAGTTATCATTTGTTGCATTTAAAACTTCTCTTACAATAATAGAGTGAGCACAACCTGGACATAAAAGGTGCGAACCTTCAAATCTTTCAGCTGCTGTTGAGAATGATTTTAAATTTTTAATTTCTTTTTGTGTATTAACTAGTGTACTCATTTTTGTACTCCTTGTGCCTCATAAAAGCTTAATTCTGGACCTCTAACTCCAATGAATCTTTGAATTTTTCCAGATAATTTACCTTCACGAGCCTCTTTATCTAATGTTCTAAAAATATTTTTTAATCCAGCAACAGTCATATCTCTTCCACCTAATCCATAAATTAAGTTAGATATTATAGGACGTGCAGGCGTGTTAATTAATGCTCCAGATATTTCATTATAAAGTGTTCCAACTGTTCCACCAGGAGCTGATCTATCCATACAAGCAATAGCTTTCATACCTTGTAAAGCCTCCGCAATTTCTTCAAGTGGGAATGGTCTAAATACTCTAGGTGCAACAACACAAGCATTAATACCTTCTTCTTTTAATTGTTCAATTGCAAGCATTGCTGTTTCAAAAGTTGAACCTAAACATACGATTGCAATATTGGCATCTGCATCACCATAAGTTTCAACAAGTTTATATTCTCTCCCTGTTAATTCTTTAAATTGCGCAAATGTTTCTAAAATTACTTTTTTAGAACCCATTAATGCCGCATGTTGTTTAGCTTTATGTTCAAAGTGCCAATCTTGTTCAGTTTGTACACCATGAGTTACTGGTTTATCAAAGTTTAATAAAGCATTTACTTGTAAGTAATCACCTACAAATTTACAAGCTACATCATCTTCTAATGGAGTAACATTTTGAGCTGTATGTGATGTCATAAATCCATCTTGGTTAGAAATTACAGGTAATCTAACAGCTGGATGCTCAGAAATTTTAAATGACATTAATGTCATATCATAAGCTTCTTGAGGTGAAAATGCATCAATTGAAATCCAACCAGAATCTCTTGTTAAATATAAATCTGAGTGGTCACCATTTACATTTAGTGGAGCTGCAAGTGCTCTATTTACAAGACATAAAACAACAGGAATTCTCATTCCAGATGCTTGGTATAAAGTTTCAATCATAAGTGCTAAACCTTGTGAAGAAGTTGCAGTTGCAACTCTACCACCAGCAGCTCCAGCTCCAATACATGCAGACATTGCAGCATGCTCAGATTCTGTCATAATTACTTCACCATCAACATAACCATTTGCATGGAACATACAATAGTTTTCAACAGTTGCAGTTGAAGGTGTAATAGGATAAGCAGCAATAACATCTACATCAGCTTGTCTCAAAGCTTGTGAGTTTGCCATATTTCCATCCCAAACTTCTACTTTTTTTAAGTCCATTACTCTTTTATTCATTGTTATTCACCTTTCTTCTTTTTCTCAGGCCATTGTGAAAGTGCATTTTCTACTGTTTCAAATTCATTAAACATTAATAATGATTTTGGGTTTGTAGGACAAACACTTACGCATAAACCACAACCTTTACAGTGTTCATAATCCACACCTTTCATCTCTTTATTTCTAGCAATAATTGATGTATCTGGACAGAATATCCAGCAATTTTGACAGTCAATACAAGTTTCAGAATTCCAAACTGGTTTAATAACTCTCCAGTCTCCTACAGACATACTTTTCGAACTAGTTTCAGAATACATTCTATCTTCTGGTTGAATATCTGCAATATTATAATCTATATCTCCATCGAATGTGTAAAGAGCAGCACCTGGTACTAACTCATCCCATCCCATTTCACTAATTGGTTTACTCATTTTTTATCCTTTAATGAACTTCATCGTAAGCACGTTGGATTGCAACCATATTTGCATCAATAATATTTGGTGGTAATTTTTTTAATACACCATGCATTTTTTCTTTGAAATGTTCTAAATCAAACATTCCACTTACTTTCATAAATGCACCAAGCATTGGAGTATTTGGAATAGCTTTTCCTATTGTATCTCTTGCAATTTGAAAACAATCAAGTACAAAAACTCTATCTTCAATACCTTGTAATTCAGGAACTAATGCAATTAGATCCCCTTTGCTAAGGTGTGTTGTAATAATATATTTTGTTGTATCTTTACCATTAGCAGTAATATCATCAGTTAACGCTAAACCTGGATCTAGTATAAATACAAAATCTGGTTGCATATATTTTTCGTGATTTAAAATTACTTTATCATCTATTCTATTGTAGGCTGTCATCGACGCACCTCTTTTAGCTGAACCATAGAATGCAAATGCTTGAACTTGTTTACCAGATTCGGCAACAATTGACCCAAGACCCTTAGCACCTGTAACAGCACCTTGACCTGCACGGCTATGCCATCTAATTTCTAACATAGTGGCTCCTTAATTAATATTAAATTTGACTTAAAAAATTTAATTAGTCTTCAACATTATAGATAATCTTAACTTATAAGGCACTTTTATTTAAAAGAAAATGAAATATATGTAACTTAATGCTACAGTAAAATAAAAATTAAAAGTTATTTTTACTATCTATAACAAAAAATACAAAGATTAAAAATACAAAGAAAGTACTATAAAATAGATGTTTCTTGATATATGGAAAAAATAATTAAACTTAAAATAATTATATGAATAAAATCTTAATTAAATATAGTATTTATAATATAAAAATTAAATTTAAGCTATATTTAATTAGTATTTGAGCGTTAGAATTGATTAATTTAATTAATCTTTTAGATTTTTTAGGAAATTTATTGCACTTATTGCATCTTTTTGAATAAATTGAGTGTATTCTTGTATCTCATTTATTTCACCATATCCACATAAAACACCAATTGATCTTATATTTGCTTCACGTGCAGCAATTAAATCAAGTTTAGTATCACCAATCATCCATACATCGTGCAAATCTTTATTATAATTCATTTGTTCAAGTGTAATTAAAATAGGTTCTGGGTGTGGTTTTGGATTTTGTACATTTTCTCTACCTGTTACAATTTCAAAAAAATGTGCAATATTAAAATGTTCTAACAATGGCATTGTATACATTCTAGTTTTTGTAGTTACAACGCTTACTCTTCCTAGTTGTGAAGCTAAAAGTACAGCTTCATATGCATTTTCAAGTAATGTAGTTTGTTCTTTTGAGATAACTCTATATCTGTTTTTATAAGCATCAACAAAATCCCAAACTTTTGAATCTTCAATCCCTAAATCTTTATACATAATATCTAAAGGATAACCTATTAAATCTTTTATATTTTTATCACTACCTGTAAAATTAAATTCTAATTCTTTAAATGTGTGATAAAAAGTTGAAACAATAGCATCAGTTGAATCTATTAATGTTCCATCTAAATCAAAAAGTATTATTTTTTCTTTTTTCATATTTTATTAATTCCTTTTTTTCTTATTCTTCAATTACCCAATCTTTTTGATTGTGCATTATTCCTACAAATGAAGGTTCTATATTTTTTATATCTTTATTTACCACAGTAATAGCATCTGGAATATATAAAAATAAATATGGTAAATCATCAGCAATGATTTTAAAAATTTCTTTATAAATATTTCCTAATTCATCTCTATTAATTGTAGTACTACCTTGCTCTATTAGTATATCAACTTTTTCATTTTCATAAGCAACAAGATTAAATCCACCTAATTTTGAACTTGAGCTATGCCAAAGTGGAAAAGCATCAGGCATTAAAGCAAGTGACCATCCCAAAAGTACTGCTTCAAATTTTTTTGGATGAACAACCGTATTTAAAAAGGCTTGCCACTCCATTACTTTGATACTCATTTTAACTCCAGCTTTTTCAAGCTGATATTGTAATATTTGTGCTGCGTTTATTCTTGTGTCATTTCCCGTATTTGTAACTATTTCAAAAGTAAATGGATTGTTTTCATCATAACCAGCCTTTTTTAGTAAAGCTTTTGCTTTTGTTATATCTTGTTTTATAGTTTTTACATCTTCATTATATGCAAATGAGTCTGGTAAAAAAGGTCCATTACAAATCTTTCCATATCCAAAAAACAAAATATCCACTATCTCTTGTCTATCAATCGCTAATGATAAAGCTTGTCTTATTCTAATATCTTTGAATTTTTCATTTTTTAGATTAAATCCTAAATATGAGTATGCAAAACTTGGTTTTTGAATTATTGTAAATTTGTTTTTAAAATCATTATCAATTTGTCTATCTATTTGAATTGGAGTTAATCCTCCAATATCAAGTTTTTTTTGTTTTAAATATAAAAATGAAGTATTCGGATCAGGAAGAAATTTATATAAGATTTTATCAATTTTAGGCTTTCCCTCAAAATAGTTTTCATTTGCAATTAATTCTATATCTTGAGCAGTTTTAAACTCTTTTAATTTATAAGCACCGGTTCCTATTGGATTTTTATTAAAAGAGCTTGTCATTAAATTTTCTTCATCTTTTAAAAGATGATAAGGAAGAATTCCAACCATCCAAGTTTCTATTGCTTTAAAATATGCTTGTGAATATATCACTTCAATTGTGTAATCATCAATTACTTTTACACTTTTTACTTGTTGAAAATTTGATTTAATAGAGTTAAATACTTTTGGATCAATAATTTTTTCATATGTAAAGATTACATCTTTTGCAGAGAACTTAACACCATCGTGCCAAAGTACATTTTCTTTTAGTTTTATTATTAGTGTTGTTGGATCTTTAAATTCATATGATTGTGCTAAATCAACAGTTGGATTTCCATTTTTATCATATTTAAATAAGCCATTAAAAAGCCAATCAGATATTTCACTACTCGCACTATCATTTGCTAATATAGGATTTAATCGACTAGGACTTGAACTCATTGATAGATTCAAGGTACTTGCACTTAGGTAGGTAATAAGTAATAAATAGTAAGTTAATAATTTCATATGGTATTGTATAGTTTTTTTATATAAATAAGCATAAAAAAAGGAGCAACAAAGTCGCTCCTTTTTCTGAGAACAGTAAGAAATATACTCTTCGAAAATACCAATTATCTTTTTGAGAATTGAGAAGATTTTCTTGCTTTTTTCTTTCCGTATTTTTTTCTTTCAACAGATCTAGCATCTCTTGTTAATAAACCGTAAGGTTTTAACACTGCTCTAAACTGCTCATCAAAAGCAACTAGTGCTCTTGAAATTCCGTGTCTTGCAGCGTCAGCTTGTGCAGAATATCCACCACCAAGAGTTTTTACTACAATGTTTACAGAAGTTTCTTGTTTAGCAACATTTAATGGTTGCATTACTCTTTTTTTGATAGATTCATGACCACCAAGCCATGCGTCTAAAGATTGACCATTAACTGTTAATTGACCATTACCATTTTCTAGCCATACTTTAGCTACTGCTGATTTTCTTCTTCCAGTTGCATATACTTTTGCCATTACTATTATCCTTTAATTTGCGCAGTATGAGGGTGTTCGCTACCTGCGTATACTTTTAATTTTTTTAACATAGCTTTACCAAGAGTAGTCTTTGGAAGCATACCTCTTGTTGCCAGTTTGTATAATTTTTCTGGATTTTTTTCAAACATTTCAGACATTTTGTGAGTTTTTGTACTACCAAAATAACCTGAGTGTGTAAAGTAATTTTTACTTTCTAATTTTTTACCAGAAAATTTTGCTTTTGATGCATTTATAATAACAACAAAATCTCCACAGTCTACATTTGGTGTAAAACAAGGTTTGTTTTTCCCTCTTAAGATAGTAGCAACTTCTGTAATAATTCTTCCGAATACTTTATCAGTTGCATCAACTACTATCCAATCTCTTTCGATTTCGTTAGCATGTGCCATTTGAGTAAATTTCATTTATTTTCTCCGCTTTTTTAATGAGGTGAAATAATAGTGTAGTAATACTTAAAAATTACTTAAATTAAGTATAAATTAATATTTTATACAAAATTGAGAACCTTTTTCAAATTCTGAACTTATTTCGAGGTTAAAATTATGTAATGATAGTACAGATTGAACAATAAAAAGCCCTAACCCTAGGGAATTGTTCCATCCATTGTTTGATACTCTATAAAATTTCTGATTTATATTTTCAAGCTCATTAATTTCAATTCCAATTCCCTTATCTATAATACAAATAGAATTTTCGTTGATTTTAACAATAACTTCATCTTCTGAGTACTTTAAAGCATTTTCAATTAGATTTGAAATCGCCATTGATATTAATGTTTCATCTACATTTAAAGTGATATCTTCACCTAAAACAATAATTTCTCTATTTTTATATTTATCATGTAAATCACTTACACAATTATCAATTAGTTTTTTCATAGAACAAGGAAGTAGCAGTATTTCTTGTTTTCCTTCTTCTAGTTTTAGTGTTAATCGTAGTTTATCTATTATATGAGACATTTTAATTGCATTTGTTTGTATTTTTCTTAAGAATTTATTTTTCATAGCCTGAGGCATTTGTTCATCATTTAAAATTGTTTCACTATATCCAGAAATAATTGCAATTGGGTTTTTGAATTCATGGGATAAGGCCGATATTATCTCATCTTTTTGTCTATTTGCTAGTTTTAGCTTGGCAGTTTGTTTGGCTTTTTGTCTCTCTTTTTTTGAAAGTTTGATGGCAACTTTGTTTAATAGTTTTGCAATTTTATAAAATTCATAGGTATAAGTTGAATTTAGAGGAAAAGATTGCTTCTTGTTTGAAAGTTGTGTTAAAAAATATAAAATACTATCAGCTTCTTTTTTTATTCTTATACTAATAAAATATGTAGCTAAAAATGCAATAATTAAAAAGAAGGTAATAAATAAAAATATATCAAAAGTTAGTTTCATAAAATTATCAGTGATTTTATTTGTATAATCAGCCATTCGTATATAGTAAATATGATTTTCAATAGTGATTTTTTTTGCAATATATAGAAGTTCTTTTTTTAAAGTTTCAGATTCTCTAGTATCCTTACCCATACCAACATTTCTAGCTTGAATTATTTCTACTCTATTTGAATGATTGTTAATATCTGACAATTCAAGTTTATCGCTTTCTGCTATTACTTTTCCATCTTCATTAATAATTGTGATTCTTAGATTTAATTCAGTACGTAGATTTTTTACAATATTTGTAATATTATGAATATTTTGCATTTCATCTAAAACAATTGATAAGGTATCAATATTTTGAATAAGGTTTTTTTCAATTTGATTTAAATAAAGATTTTTTGCCCAAAAATATGTAACTAAAGTTAGAGTGATTAGAATTGCTGCAAAAATAGCTATATAAGTTCGTAAAAATAGTTGGTGAATTTTTAGCAAAAAATATAACCTTCGCCTCTAATAGATTTTATATAATCTTTTGTTCCATCAGCATCAATTTTAGCTTTTAATCTTTTAATAGCAACATTTACAGTTTTTATTTTTTTATCAAATGAGTCTTGCCAAACACTATTTAATAGATGCTCTCGCGTCATTAAAATATCTTTGTTTTTAATAAATTCTAATAATAAATCATGTTCAAGGTGGGTTAAATCTATTTCAACATTATCAATAGAAAACTTTTTATTTGAAGACTTGTAAACAATATCTCTAACTTTTAAAATATCAATCTCTTTTGAGCTTCTTTTCATAACAGCTTTAACTCTTGCACATAATTCTTTGATATTAAAAGGCTTTGTAATATAATCATCAGCATAAGAGTCAAAGCCTTCAATAATATCATCATCATTATCTTTTGCACTTACGTAAATCACAGGATTTGAGTAACCTTGTTTTTTAATTTCTTTAATAAATGTTGTGCCTTCAATCCCAGGAAGATTTCTATCCATTAAAATTAAATCAATATGCTCTTCATCTAAAATATTTCTTACATTTTTATCAATAGTTAAAAAACCTATTGTTTCATAACCCTCTTTTTGAAGAGTATATTCAAGAAGTTCTAAAATATCCTCTTCGTCTTCAACTATTAAAATTAATTTATTCATTTGAATTAGACTCTTTTGTTGTATGTACTGTTTTATTTGGCCTATCATCGTCATACTCAATTACTGTATCTTTTGAGATTTTGATAATACCTGGTGAAAATTTAATTGCAAGAATCCTAAACATAAAAAAGACAAATATTACAAATAATAAAAATGTGATATCAAAATAGTCTCTATTTTTGTTTGTTGTTAGAATAATTACGTCACGAATTAAGAAAATAATGAAAATATCGATTACATATCTTAGTCTTAAAGTCTCTCTTTTTATAAAGTCAGAGATCATCTTTACAACTTCCATAATTACAATAAATTCTAGCATAAGGATAATTGCTTTATAAAAATCTATGCCAGCAACAAGTATCCCTATAAAAATAATTGTTGCAGCTAGAACCTCGAAGTTTGTACTAAAGTAGTTTTTAATTTTATTAATAGCTTTTTTCATTGGAAAAGTATATCATAAAAACTATGATTGTACTATATCTCCTCCAACTTGAGCAAACTGAAGTAAATTAGCGATAGATACAGCTCTATCTGCTATTTTTTCTAATCTTCTTAGAGCACTTAATATATCAAAATACTCTTTTGATAAATCAAGATTCTTTGAGATTAATTTTAATATATTTTTTTCAATCATTAAATATAAATCATCAGTTTTGCTCTCTTCAACTACAACTCTATGATATTTCTCTTCAATATGTTTACTGTCTGTTTCATCGATAATAGAAATAGAAGTTTGTAAAGATAAAAGAGCTGATTTTAATAATGGTACTGCATACTCTAATATAATACTTGTATTCAAATCTTCACTATAAGATTTTTTAAATTTTTTTGCAAAATCTTTTGCATTTGAACCTGTTCTTACAAGTTCATTTGTAATTTTTAAAAATGATACAAGTTGTCTTAAATCTTTTGCTTCTGGTGAATATAAAGCTAATGTTGTTACTATTAAATTATCAATTTCATTTGATTTAATTTGTAGTTTTTTTTCTGTTATTTCTATATCTTTTAAATCATTAATATTTTTGTCTTTTAATGCTTTTAGGCATAATTCTAATGATTCAACAACATCTGTCCCAATTCTTAATATTTCTTCTTTTATATTTCCTAATTTTTGCTCATACGGTTTTAACATTATCCAAATCTCCCTGTAATATAATCTTCTGTTTTTTTATTATATGGATTAACAAAAATAGTTTCTGTTTCATCATATTCTATTAGTTTTCCTAAGTGGAAAAAAGCTGTGTAATCAGCAACACGTGCAGCTTGTTGCATATTATGAGTAACAGTTATAATTGTATAATCTTCTTTTAATTCAAGCATTAACGCTTCAATTTTTTCAGTTGAAATTGGATCTAGTGCACTTGTTGGCTCATCCATTAATATAACATCTGGTTTAATAGCAATAGTTCTTGCAATACAAAGTCTTTGCTGTTGCCCTCCACTAAGTGAAGTTCCAGGTTGGTTTAATTTATCTTTAACTTCATTCCAAAGTCCAGATTTAATAAGTGACGTTTCAACCAGTTCCTCACACTCTTTTCCTTTTTTTACAATTCCATGTTTTAATGGAGCATATGCAACATTATCATAGATTGATTTTGGAAAAGGATTTGGTTGTTGGAATACCATACCTATTTTTTTTCTAACGCTTACTTCATCAACGTCTTTATCATAGATATTTTTATTATCAATAATTATTGAACCATCAATTTTTACAATTGGTATTAAATCATTCATTCTATTTACGCATCTTAGAAATGTAGATTTTCCACATCCAGAAGGTCCAATTAACGCGGTAATTTTATTTTCATATAAATTAGCTGTAATATCGAAAAGTGCTTGATTAGCCCCATAAAATAAATTTAAGTTTCTTACCTCAATTTTTGTTTTATTGTCATTTTTTATCATTTTAATTTTTCCTTCTTACCATTTAACTTCGAATTTTTTTCGTAAATATATTGCCATTGTATTTAGTGAAATTAATATTGTTAATAATACCATAATACCAGCTGCTGTTTTTTCTATATATGTACCTTCTGGCATTCCAGCCCATGTAAATAATTGAGCAGGCATAACAGTTGCTGCTTGAGTAACCATGGTTGGAGCATCAGGGATAAATGCAATCATTCCTATAATAATTAATGGAGCTGTTTCTCCCATTGCTTGTGCCAAACCAATAATAGATCCTGTTAATACACCAGGAAATGCAAGTGGTAAAACATGGTCACGTGTCACTTGAATTTTATTAAGTCCTAATCCATATCCTGCTTGTCTTATACTATCAGGAACTGCTCTTAATGCAGCTCGTGAACTAACTATTATAATAGGTAGAGTCATAAGTGCAAGTGTTAAACCACCAACTAATGGAGATGATCTTGGCATTCCAAATAGATTAATAAATATTGCAAGACCCAAAAGACCAAATAAAATAGAAGGAATAGCTGCAAGGTTATTAATATTAATTTCGATGAATCTAGTAAATTTATTATCATTTGCAAACTCTTCAAGGTAAATAGCTGTCATAACTCCAATAGGAAAAGCTACAGCCATTGTAATAATCAAAGTTAAAACTGAACCGACCATTGCTGAATAAAGACCTGCATATTCAGGAATTTTTGAATCACCATTTGTAAAAAATACAGTATTAAATCTTTTTTCAATTAAACCTTGAGCATATAATTCATCAACTAAAGCTATATTTTTATCTTTTAATTTATGATGGTGACCTTTTAAATACTGGTCAACTTGATCATCAGCTAATGCCCAAGTATGTTCTGTTGTGTTCATAAGTTCTGGATTTGCTCTAACTTGATTTGGAATATCTCTTAACCAAGCTCTTGAAACAACATTTCTATATTTTCTTTCAATTGCTAATCTACTATCCTCAATTGTTTTTTCATTATACGTAACATCAACTTTTACATAAGCTGCACTAAAAGCTGGTAGTCCTTTTCCAACTATATCAAATAGGAAAAATGCTAAAAATGCTATTGAAAAAATTAGTGAAGTTAATGTAAACTTTTTAAATCTTCTAGCACTGTTATGTCTAGCTTTTAATGTTGGATCGTAAAATGGATTATGTGCTTGTTTATTTTTCTTTTTTCTTTTTATCATAATGTGTTCACTTTATATTTTTCTTTGAATTTTCTAATTAATGACAATGAAATCATATTTAAAATTAATGTAACAATAAATAGAATAAGTCCTAATGCAAATGCACTTAACGTTTCAGGTGAATTAAACTCAAAATCTCCAACAAGTGAATTTACAATAGTTACAGTTACGGTAGTCATATCTTCAAGTGGATTCCAAGATAGATTTGGACGAAGCCCTGCTGCCATAACAACAATCATTGTTTCTCCCAAAGCTTTTGAAAGACCAAGAAGTGAAGCTGAAATGATTCCTGGCATTGCTGATGGTAAAACGATATTTTTTATAGTTTCTCCATGTGTCATACCAAGACCAAAAGCAGCTTTTCTTTGACTATCTGGAACAGCTCTTATTACATCATCTGAAAGTGATGAAATAACAGGGATAATCATAATTCCCATTACAACTCCAGATGCTAGTGCTGAATTAAATGTAGCTTCTAGTCCTACAAATTCAGCAACCTTTACAACTAATGGAGCCACTGTAATTGCTGCAAAGAATCCATAAACAACAGTAGGAATTCCAGCTAATATTTCTAATAATGGTTTTAAATAATCTCTTAATTTAGGACTTGCATATTCACTCATATAAATTGCGCTTCCAAGTCCAATAGGAATAGCAACACTCAAAGCTATAATAGTTATTATAAATGTACCAGCAAAAATTGGTAATGCACCAAATTGACTACCAATAACCCCTGGTGACCATACAGTTCCTGTTATAAAATACCAAAAACTTCTTAATTTGAAAAACTCAATAGCCTCAAAAAGAATAGAAAATAAAATTCCAAATGTAGTTAAAATTGAGATTGTTGCAGCACTAATTAAAGCGAATTTGATTAGTTTTTCATTAAGTTCTCTTTGCTTTTTTCTTGATTCGAAAGTGCTCAATACCTTTGCCTTTGTATTAAATTTAAACATATTTTAAATAAAGTTGATTACAGAATGGTTACACTTATTAAAGAACCCTAGATATAGGTTTTGTTGAGTTTTTTGATGCTTTTTTTAATAGGTTCAAAGTATTGTCAAAATTGGATATATCTGATTTGGCGTTTATTTCAATGATAGCTGAGGATACTGTTAATAAGTTAAATTTTCTTTGCATATTAAATCTATCTTTTGAAGTAATAAAACCATTTTCCTTATCTTTTTTTGAATAAATATTTTCAGCTGTACTTTTAAATTCATTTTGTACTTCAAGACTTAGATTAAAAACTTCATTAAATTCGTGATTTCTTAATCCCACAAAAAAATCATCCCCTCCAATATGAGCAATAAAAGCATCCCTTGGATATCGTTTTTGTAGAAGTTCTGAGAAAATTAAAATAGCACGATCACCTTGTCTGAAACCATAGATATCATTAAAAGGTTTAAAATCATTAAAATCAAAATATATAATATGGGTAATATTTTTTTGGCTTTTCTTAAAAGTTTTTTCTATGAATTTTTCTATTTGATTATTGCCAGGTAGTTTTGTTAATGGATTTTGATTTGTTGCAATTTCAATATTTCTTTTGTATGATAAAGTTAATAGAGAATTTAGATTTATAAAACCTTTGTATTTGTCAGATTGTGTAATAAAAATACCCAAAGCATTCTTAGATTTTAAATTATACATTTCTAATATTTTATCAATTCCCCAAGAAACTTCTACACTTAGTGTTGGTTTAATATATTTAATTAATGATGATGAATATGTTTTATTTTGAGCAAGTGCTAATCCATATTGAGAATATGAAATTTTTTTTATATCACTTTCATATATAATTCCTAAAAAGTTATCATACTCATCAACTATTGGAACAAAATTATTTCTTGTATCATCTTTAAAATGAACAAATAAATTATATAAAGAAGTATCAACTTTTAATGCAGTAATTGGCTCAATAAATTCATCATCAATTGAGGCATTTCCATTTGCTCTTTTGTCTTCATTTATAATATCAACCATATTATGATAAATATTTTTTATCTCATTAATATTCTGTGTTGGATGTTGAATTAAATACCCTTGAATGAAATCAGCTCCAATATCTTTACAAGTATAAAACTCTTTTATTGTTTCAATACCTTCAGCAATTACCTGCATTCCCATAATATGAGCCATTTCTATTATTGAAGAACAAAATAATTTTTTCTTTGAATCTTGGTCTATATTTGTAATAAAGAATCTATCAAGTTTTATCACATTTGCTTCACTAAAGTATAAAAGTTTTAATCCAGAAACGCCAATTCCAAAATCATCAATTGCTATTGAATAACCGCTTTCCTTATATTTTTGAATCATAGTAGATAATGCATTCTGTTCTATAGATGTACCTTTTTCACTAAGTTCAAAACAGATTCTATTTTTATGAAGATTAAATTTTTTTAATATTTTTGCTGTATTTCCTTGAGAATATTTTTTATTATAAATAATTCTATTATCAAGATTATAAAATAGTTTAAGATTATCAATTTCAATATTTGAGAATTTGCTTATAGCTTTTTCTCTTAACTTTAAATCCAATTCATATAAATAATCATCATTAAAAGCTTTGTTAAATAAATCATCTATACAATTAAGTCCATCAATATCTCTAACTCCACGAATTAGTGCTTCAACAGCATAAATTTTACCTGTATGCGAATATACAATAGGTTGAAAAGCATAGTCTAATTTTTCAATTATTTCATTCCAATTTGGCATTATTTCCCTATTTGTAAAATTTCATTACTAAGCTCTTATCTCTTCGTTCGCGTAAACAGATAAAAACTTAGTAATAAAATTTTGTGTTTGATTTTCTAATATAGAATAAAGAAGAGATTTTAATCTCTTCTTTTTATTTTTAGTGTTTTAAAGCTTCTAAAGTTAATTTTTCGTTATTCATAACTCTTGTTCTAGCAGCACTTCTTACATCTTCAGGTAATGTAACAAGACCTAATTCTGTTAAAATTCCATCTGATCCAATCATTTTTTCAGACATAAATAAGTTTGTATAATCTTTTAATGCTGGTACTTCTTTAGCATGTGCATTTTTGATATAAAAATACATAGATCTAGCAACTGGATATTTAGCTGAAGAGATTGTTTCAACTGTAGGCATTGTGTTATCAATACTTAATCCAACAACTTTATCTTTGTTTTCTTCTAAAAATGAGTAACCAAAAATACCAATAGCTGCTTCATTTTTTGTTAATTTTTGAACGATTAAATTATCATTTTCACCTGATTCAACATAAACACCATCTGTTCTAATAACTGAGTAAGCTTTATATTTTTTGTTTGCTTTTTCATCAGCTTTGTAAAGGTTTGTATAAACATCCATTTTTTCAAAAACGTGTTGTAATACTAACTCTTCAAATGAATCTCTAGTTCCAGAAGATTTTGGTGGTCCATAAACAATAATTTCTCTTGAAGGTAAAGATGCATCAATATCTGACCATTTTTTATAAGGATTTGCAACTAATGATTTTCCATCAGCTGATGGAACTTCAGCTGCTACTGCTAATGCTAATTGAGCTTTAGTTACATTGAAACCTTTTACACTTGCAGATTGAGCAACTGCAATACCATCAAAACCAATGATTGCTTCAGTAATATCAGTTACACCATTTTCTTCACAAAGTTTAAACTCTTTGTCTTTCATTCTTCTTGAAGCATTTGTAATATCAGGAGTATTTAAATCAACACCTGCACAAAATAATTTCATACCACCACCAGTACCTGTTGATTCAACAACTGGAGTTGGAAATTTTGTAGTTGCACCAAACTCTTCAGCTACTGAAGATGAAAAAGGGTAAACAGTTGAAGAACCAACAATTTTGATTTGATCTCTAGCTGTTAGAGTTGTTGCTAATAAAGCACTTGCGATTAAAGCCATAGAAGTTTTTTTGAATGTCATATTTTTCTCCATAAATTTTTTTATGTCGAAAGTTTAATGATTTCTGGTTACATTTTGGTTACTCTAAAAATAAGAGTAATAATTTAGTATTAGTTATTTACTTTTGAAAATTTATCTTCAAACTCTTTGCAAGATCTAACAAATAGTTCTTCGCAATCATTTGGTTTATAGATTACAGCTTTTACCCAAAGATTATCTTCTTGGATTTTACAAAAGTTTATTGTTGTGTAAGATTCTTTATTTTTGTAGTGTGTATAAGTAGTATTTAGTTCTATCATATTAAATTAAAAAAAAGCTAATGGATTATAATCCATTAGCTTCGATGAGTCTAGATTGATGATCAGCAATAAGAGGATCAATTACTTCATCAAATAGACCATCATTCATGATGTAATCAAGTCTATATAAAGTCAAGGTTATTCTATGATCACTGATTCTATTTTGTGGATAATTATAAGTTCTAATTCTTCCACTTCTATCACCAGTACCAACTTGCTCTTTTCTTGTAGCACCTTCTGATTCCATTTTCTTTTGAGTCTCAATATCACAAAGTTTAGCTTTTAAAACTTTCATAGCTCTATCTTTGTTTTTATGTTGAGACTTTTGATCTTGGTTGGTTACCACAATTCCAGATGGAATATGAGTGATTCTAACAGCCGAGTCTGTAGTATTTACAGATTGACCACCATTTCCACTGGCTCTCATAACATCAATTTTTAAATCATTTGGATCAATTTCAACTTCTACATCATCAACTTCAGGCATAACTGCTACAGTTATTGCTGATGTATGAACTCTACCTTGTGATTCTGTTGCAGGAACTCTTTGAACTCTATGTGTACCACCTTCGAACTTTAATTTCGAATATACGTGATCACCTTTTACTAGAATTACAATTTCTTTATACCCACCAGATTCACTCTCACTCGAGCTCATGATTTCAACTTTCCAATCATTGTTTTCTGCATATCTTAAATAACCTCTAAATAGGTCACCAACAAAGATAGCAGCTTCATCGCCACCTGTACCTGCTCTTAACTCAAGATAAATATTTTTATCATCATTAGGATCTTTTGGAATCATCAAAAATTTAATTTCTTCTTCAAGTTTAGGTTTTCTTGTTTCTAATTCTTTAAGTTCTTCTTTTGCTAAATCACCAAGTTCTGGATCATCAAGAATAGATTTATTTTCGTCAATGTCATTCATTAACTTAATATACTCTCTAGCTTTAGTAACAATAGGTTGCATATTTGACTGTTCTTTTGAAAGATCAGTCATTCTTTTAATATCATCAGTAATATCCGGAGCCATCAATAAATTATTGATTTCTTCGTGTCTATTAATAAATGGTTGTAGTCTGTTTTTTAACATATATATATTATTTTAAATTCAAAATTATATAGCGTTAACTTTTAATTGTAATCTTCCTACTTTTCTTGCTGCAGTTTCTTTTTTAAGAATACCTTTAGATACACAATGGTGTAAATATTTGTTTGCAGTTTTCATAGTTTCAATTGCTTTTTCTTTATCAGCTGTTTCGATTGCTGCTAATACATTTTTTGTAACATTCTTGATTCTAGTTTTATAAAATCTGTTTCTTTCTGTTTTAACTCTAGTCTGTCTAGCTCTTTTCTCAGAAGATTTGTGATTTGCTATTTTTTTTAACCTCTTTGTAAAAATTTTAAGGGTAGAATATTACCTAAAGTATCTTAAACAAAGTTTAATTTTAGGAAGATTTAATGAAACTATTCGGAACTGATGGAGTTAGAGGGAAAGCTGGTGATTTTTTAGATGCAATGACTGTACTAAAATTAGCTAAGGCTGCAGGGATTTATTTTAGAAAACATTCAACTACAAAGAAGATTCTTGTAGGGAAAGACACTAGAAGAAGTGGTTATATGATTGAAAATGCACTTGTGAGTGGATTAACAGCTGTAGGTTATGATGTTATTCAAATTGGTCCAATGCCAACACCCGCAATCGCATATTTAACAGAATCAATGAGATGTGATGCAGGAATTATGATTTCTGCCTCTCATAATCCTTATGAAGATAATGGTATTAAATTTTTTGATAATCATGGAAATAAGTTAAGTGTATCTTGTGAAAAAGAGATTGAGAAAATATTTAATGACAATGATTTAATGATTGGTGAGCAAGTAACAGGTAGAAATATCGGAGCTTCAAAAAGAATTGATGATGTTATTGGAAGATATATTGTTTCAATAAAAAGTTCATTTCCAAAAGATTTAACATTACATGGATTAAGAATAGTTCTTGATTGTGCAAATGGTGCAGCTTATAAAGTTGGACCTACAATTTTAGAAGAGCTTGGTGCTGATGTAATTGTAATTAATAATAAACCAAATGGATTTAATATTAATGAAAATTGTGGAGCAATGCATCCAGAAGCAACGGCAAAGCTTGTAAAAGAGTATAGAGCAGATATTGGTTTAGCACTTGATGGTGATGCTGATAGATTGGTAGTTGTTGATGACCAAGGTGAAATTGTTGATGGTGATAAATTAATAGGTGCTTTATGTAAATATCTAAATGATGAGAAATTACTTGAAGGTAAAGGTTGTGTAGCAACTGTTATGTCAAATAAAGCATTAGAAGATTATTTAGCAAAAGAGAAAATTGAATTATTTAGATCTGATGTTGGTGATAAATATGTTCTTGAAGTGATGAAAGAAAAAGGTATTAATTTCGGTGGAGAGCAAAGCGGACATATTATTTTCTCTGATGTTGCAAAAACAGGAGATGGATTAGCATCTGCATTACAAGTTTTGGCACTGGTTTTAAAATCAGGGAAGAAAGCAAGTGAAGTTTTAAATCCATTTGAGTTATATCCTCAAATTTTACATAATATGAAAGTTACAGAAAAAATCCCATTAGCTAAACTAGAAGGTTTAGAAGCGATTTTAAAACCTATTAGAGAAAAAGGAATGAGAGATTTAATTAGATATTCAGGAACTGAAAATAAAATTAGATTACTTCTAGAGGGTAAAAAGAAAAAAGATGTTGAAGAGGGTATGGACTCTTTAATTGCCTTTTTCAAAAAGGCATTATGAAAAAAAAACTAATAATAGCAATAACTTTATTTATTGCTATTTTTATAATAGACCAAGTTGTTAAATATGGATTTGCAAATCTAGCTTGGGATGTAGATGGACCTTATATGTCATTAAAACTAGCATATAATTATGGTGTGGCTTTTTCTATGTTTTCATTTTTAGAGCACAATTTAAAATATATACAACTTTTATTAATATTAATAGGAACAATATATCTTTTAAAAAACAAAGATGTTTTTGAAGAGTATTATTTACCAATAGCACTATTGTATGCAGGTGGATTATCGAATATTTTAGATAGATTCACTTATGGTGGAGTTGTTGATTATTTTTATTGGCATTATGGTTTTAAATTTGCAATATTTAATATTGCAGATGTGATTATAAATATAGCAGTTGCCTTGATAATTTATAAACAAATAGTACAAATGAGAGAAGATAAAAAGAAAAAACAGATTAAATCTTGAATTTTGTAGCTTAAAATAAATTTAGCTATAATCCAAGAAATTTTAGAAAATTACAGGAAGAATTGAAATGGGTCAAACAATAACAGAAAAAATTTTTAGTGAGCATGTTGGTAAAGAAGTATATGCTGGAGAGATAGTTAGAAGTTCAATTGATATGGTAATTGGAAATGATATTACTACACCAATTTCTATTAAAGCATTTGAAGATGGTGGTTTTGAAAAATTAATGAATCCTGAAGGATTTGCTATTGTACTTGATCACTTTATTCCAGCAAAAGATATAGCATCAGCAAATCAAGCAAAGATCTCAAGAGATTTTGCAATGAAACATGATTTAAAATATTTCTTTGATGAAAAAGATATGGGAATTGAACATGCACTTTTACCTGAAAAAGGTTTAGTATTGCCAGGTGATGTAATTATTGGTGCAGATTCACACACATGTACACATGGTGCTCTTGGAGCATTTTCTACAGGTATGGGAAGTACAGATATCTCTTTTGGAATGATTACAGGTGGTAACTGGTTTAAAGTTCCTGAATCAATCAAAGTTATATTTAAAGGTAAGCCAGGTCATTATGTAACTGGTAAAGATTTAATCTTAGAAATCATTAGAATTTTAGGTGTTGATGGAGCTTTATATAAAGCTTTAGAGTTTACTGGTGACACAATTCAATACTTAAGTATGGATGATAGATTCTCTTTATGTAATATGGCAATTGAAGCAGGTGCTAAAAATGGTATTGTTGCATATGATGATGTTACAAAAGAGTTCTTAGATAAAACAGCTGAATTAAATGGTGGATTAAGAGCAGAACCAAAAATTCATTATTCTGATGATGATGCAAAATATTGTCAAGTTATTGAAATTGATGTAGCATCTTTAGATCCTGTAATTGCATATCCATTTTTACCATCAAATGGTCATTCTGTAAATCAAGCTGTTGTAGATGACATTAGAGTTGATCAAGTATTTATTGGAAGCTGTACAAATGGTAGATTATCAGATTTTAAAGTTGCAGCTGAAATTTTAGAAGGTAAAAAAGTTGCACGTCATGTAAGACTTATTGTAACTCCAGGAACTCAAAAAATCCTAAGAGATGCACAAAAAGCTGGATATATTGATATTCTTGTTGATGCAGGAGCTGTTGTATCTAATCCAACTTGTGGGGCCTGTTTAGGTGGATATATGGGAATTCTTGGTGATGGTGAAGTTTGTATTTCTACAACAAATAGAAACTTTATTGGAAGAATGGGTTCAAGAAGCTCAAAAATTTATTTAGCAAATAGTGCAGTAGCAGCAGCATCTGCTATTTCTGGATATATTACAGATCCTCGAAGTTTATAATATGTTAAATCCTCCATTCTTTGAAATTACTTGTGTGATTTTATGTGGAGGTAAAAGCTCAAGAATGGGAGAAGATAAGTCTCTTCTTCCTTTTTCTTTTTCTAACTCTTTAACTCAATATCAATTTGATAGATTAAAACCTTATTTTAAAAATATTTACCTCTCTTCAAAAACAGATAAATTTGATTTTATAAGTGCTAATGAACTTATTTTAGATGAAAATAAAGATATATTTTCTCCAATTCTAGCACTTAATACTATTTTTGATAAATTGAAAAATCAAAAGGTATTTATAATAACTGTTGATACCCCACTTGTTTCTATAGAATCAATTTCAAAATTAATTGATGAATCAAAAGATGTTGATATTTGTGTAGCACAAACAGAAAAAATACATAATTTATGTGGAGTATTTTCGTCTAATATAAGTTCAACTATTAAAAATATGATAGAAAATGACATACATAAAATCGGCTACTTAATAAAAAATAATAAATTTAAAGTTATAGAATTCCAAAATAACGATGAATTTATAAATATTAATAATAAAAATGACTATTTAAATGCGCTTGAATATATAAGAAAAAATTATAATTATGATAATTGAATACTCTTAAAATATAAGTGTGTTATTATCTCTTTTTTGCTATCCTTAAGCTATACTTATTATAATAAATAAAGGAAGCAAAATGGCAAAAAATGAATTAGACAAAGCATTAGAACTAGTTGATTCAGAAATAAAAAAATCTGGACTTTCAAGAAGGGAAGCCTTTAAACTAGCAGGACTTGGCAGTGCTGCTTATTTAATGGGAGGAACTGAATCTCAAGCTAATACTGAATTAAAAGCAAGCGAAGCTACAGGTAAGATTCTTATTATTGGTGGTGGATTAGCTGGAATCTCAACAGCAGCTAGACTTGCAAATACATTATCAAATCCTGATATAACTATCATTGAGCCAAATCCAAAATCAGTATCATATCAGCCAGGAACTACACTAATCGCATCAGGTATTTATACAAAAGCTGATATTGATTATAATACTAGTGAGTATGTTCCTAAGGGTGTTACCATTATTAAAGATAAAGCGATTGATTTTAATCCTGAATCTAATAGTGTAGCTTTAGAATCAGGGGAAACACTTACCTATGATTTTTTAGTTGTTGCTGCTGGAATTACTTTAGATTATGGATCTATTAAAGGATTAGAAGAAATAGGAGATGCTTACACAGCAGGAGATGCTTCTAAGATACTTAAAACTTTTGGTGATTCAGGAGTAACATCTGTTTACAATATAGATTCAGCAGTTGCGATGTGGGATCAAATGCAAAAGTTTATTCAAAAAGCTAAAAGTGGACAAAAAGTAAAAGGTATATTTACAGATCCTGCAACTGCAATTAAATGTGGGGGAGCTCCAAAAAAAGTAATGTATCTTACAAATGCAAGATTAGTAGAAGCTGGAGCAAGAGAAAATGCTGAATTAACTTTTTATCCAGATGGTGGAAAACTTTTTGGTGTTAAAGAGTACGCTGATGCAATTGAAAAACAATTTATTGCAAGAGATATGAAGTGGAATTTCAACCATAATTTAGTTGGTGTTGATATAGCTAAAAAAACTGCAATATTTGATAAACATTGGCAAGAAAAAGGTGCTTATGATAAAGATTTAGAAGAATATGAAATGCTTACAAAACATTTAAATGTTGAAGTGCCTTTTGATTTTTTACACATTACACCTCCTCAAAAAGCTCCAGATGAGATTGGAAAATCTGCAATTGGTTCAGCAAAAGGTTGGGTTCCTGTAAATAAAGAAACACTCCAACATGTAAAATATAAAAACATTTTTTCTTTAGGTGATATTGCTGCTGTTCCTATGGGAAAAACAGGTGGAAGTGTTAGAAAACAATATAAAGTTTTAGTTGATAACTTAGTTTCTGTAATGGAAGGGAAAGAACCGACAGCTAAATATGCTGGATATACTGTTTGTCCATTAATCACGGATATTGGGAAAGTTATGTTAGCTGAATTTGACTGGACAGCAAAACCAACACCTTCATTCCCACTAGATCCTACACAAGAGAGATATCTTTGGTGGTTATTAAAAGTTTATCTGTTAAAACCAATGACTCAATATGGTATGTTAAGTGGAAAAGCTTAGGAAATTATTTTGAAGAAGGAATTGATTATCTTTTTAGTGATTACCTTGGTTTTAACTATTGGTTTTCATTACAAAGAGTTTTTAGAATATCCAATTCAACACTTGCAAAATTTCCCCAATTCAGCAGCTTACGGATTGGGAATCTTTCATCCATTAGTTTTTGCTACTGTTGTGTATGTAATATTTTTGATACCAAGAGGAATATACAAACTATTTAAAAGGAAATAATCATGAAAAAAATACTAAGTAGTTTTGCACTTGCTACATTATTAACAATAAGTCAATCTTATGCTCAAGAAAATAATGTCACACCTGAGATTGCTGAATTAATAAAAAAACATAATTTAGAACAAGTAGAATTTGATTACGTACAAAAGAAAGTAGGTATTGGATTTAGAGGTGGTGCACAAGCAATTTTAATAGATGCTAGACCTGCTTTAAAATATGAAAAAGGAACAATTCCTTCTAGTTTAAATATTACAGATTCAAACTTTGAAAATGATTATAACCAAATAATAAACTTAGCAAAAGATAAAGAAATAATTGTTTTTTGTGCAGGTTATAATTGTGAAAAAAGTCCAATTGTTGCTCAGCTATTGAAAAAAAATGGACATAAAAATGTAAAAGTTTATTCAGCAGGTGAACCTGATTGGGCTAAAAAAAGTTATCTTGAAATTGGTACAAATGTAGTAAAAGTATATCAAGAAAATAATAGTGCTTTACTTGTAGATACAAGACCTCAGATTAAGTATTTTCAAGAAACAATTCCTGGAAGTTTATCTATTCCTGATACTAATTTAGATAAATTAATTGGAAGACTTCCTATTGATAAAAATGAAAAAATAGTTACATTTTGTGCAGGATATACTTGTGAAAAATCAAATATTGTTGCAAATAAATTATATAGTATAGGTTATAAAAATGTTGCTGTTTATGCAGCTGGAGTTCCTGCTTGGAAAGAGGCTGGATTAGGTACAACTGCCAATGCAAATGCAAAAGTAAAATCTGAAGTAAAAGTGAAAAAAGAGTTTACACCTAATGGTGCTAAATTAGGAGAAGATGAAGGAAGTATTGATGGAGAATGGCTAAAAGCACAAATTCTTGAAGATAAAGTTCCTGAGTATATTCAAATTGTAAATGTTTTAAGTGCAAAAGATTTTAAAAAAGGTCATATCAAAGGTTCAATAAATATTGAAGCTGATAAATTAACTGCAAAAGAACTATTTGAAAAACTTCCAAAAGGAAAAACGATAGTATTTAATTGTTCTGCTGGTGCTAGATCTATCGAAGCTTGGAGTAAATTGAAAAAAGATAATATTGATATTTCTGATATTTTATATTTTGATGCAAATATAACTTGTGAAGATGAGAAATGTAAAATTGAAGTTAATGAGCCTTTAGGAGCTTAAGTTCAATTCTAAGGCATAAAAAAAGGCTAGAAGCATTTGCTTCTAGCCTTTTTTAGTGTTTATGCAAATTTATTTTAGTGCAGCTTTAGCAGTTACTACTAATGATGCAAATGCAGCAGAATCATTCATAGCCATATCAGCTAAGATTTTTCTATCTAATTCAATTGCAGATAATTTTAATCCGTTCATGAATCTTGAGTAGTTAATATCATTTAATCTACAAGCTGCATTGATTCTTATGATCCATAATTTTCTTATGTCTCTTTTTTTCTGTCTTCTATCTCTGAAAGCATAAACTAAAGATCTTTCTAATTGTTCTTTAGCTTTTCTAAAGTGTTTTCTTCTACCACTGAAGAAACCTCTAGCAGCTTTTAATACTTTCTTATGTCTTCTTCTTCTAACAACACCAGTTTTAACTCTAGGCATATATATTTCCTTTCTTTACCATTATTTTTGTAATAAGGTGTCAGCAAATGCTGAACTTTTCCATCATTGATGGAGGGACAAAAAATTACTTAAATTTAAGTAATTACGCTTTACACAATGCTGCAAGAATCCTACCAGCATCAGTTTTGTGAACTGTTTTAGGACCTCTTAGATTTCTTTTTCTTTTTTGCGTCATTTTAGTTAAGATATGGCTTCTAAAAGCTGATCCTCTTTTAATTGACCCGTTTTTCTTCACTTTAAATCTTTTTAAAGCGCCACTAACACTTTTCATTTTTGGCATTGAAGAATCCTCCTTATAAATTTGCGTTTTCATAAATTATATGAAAAAGTTTTGGATTATACTTAAATTTTGATTAACTTAACTTTAAATAAAGTTGAAAAATAGTTTTTAGGGAGTAAAGAAGAGAAAGTTCTCTTCTTTATGCTTATAAGTCCTAGTCTTTTTTAGGAAGAGCCATCATATTTACGTATCTTCCTTCTAGTTTTGGTTCTTTGTCCATTACAGCTAAATCTTCAATCATTGGCCAAACTTTGTTTAAAACATCAACACCAGCTTGAGGATTAGCCATTTCTCTACCTTTTAGAAAAACTCTAAACTTAACATGATTCCCTTCTTCTAAGAATTCTCTTGCATGTTTAACTTTATAGCTAACGTCATTTTCAGCAATTTTAACAGAAAGTTTAATTTCTTTTACAACAATAACTTTCTGATTTTTTTTAGCTTCTTTTTTCTTTTTTTCTTGTTGGTATCTGAATTTACCATAATCCATAATTTTAGCAACTGGAGGCTTTCCATCTGGAGCAATTAATACTAAGTCAAGACCTAACTCATCAGCAATTTTAAGTGCTTCTGCAGTACTAATAATACCATAATTAGTTCCCTCATCACTTGTACATCTAACCTCTTTTGCTGTAATCATTTCGTTCATGATTACATCGTCTTTTCTTTTATCTTTACTCAAATTTCGCTTCCTTTAATTATTTCATTTAGCATTGATATAAATTCATCTTTGCTCATATTTGATTGTTCTCTTGTTCTTCTGTTTCTTAGTGCCACAGATTTATTAGCAACTTCCTCATCACCGATAACAACTATCATTGGAACTCTTTGTTTCTCCGCCATTCTAATTCTTTTGTTTAAACTTTCGTTCATATCAAAGATTTTAGAATCCATTTCATTTTGTTGTAATTCTCTTTGTAACTGTTTTGCATACTCAACATGAGTATCAGCAATTGGAACAAAAATTACTTGAGTAGGTGCGATAGCAAATGGAAATTCTCCCGCACAGTGTTCAGTTAAAATACCAATAAATCTCTCAAAAGAACCAAGAATCGCTCTATGAATCATTACAGGTTGCTCTTTTTCACCCTTGTCATTGATAAATTCAGCATTAAATCTTGAAGGTAAGTTCATATCTACTTGAACTGTTCCACATTGCCATTTTCTACCGATTGCATCAAGAATTTTAATGTCGATTTTTGGACCATAAAATGCTCCTCCACCTTCATCAATACCATAAGAGATATTTTTCTCATTTAAAGCATCCATAATACCAGCAGTTGTTTTTTCCCAGAAAATATCATCACCAATAGCTTTTTCAGGTTTTGTAGAAACTTCAATCTCATATTTGAAATCAAACATTTTTAATAATGCATCAACAAACTCTAAAACTTCAAAAATAACTTCTTTTATCTGATCTTGTGTACAGAAAATATGTGAATCATCTTGAGTAAACTCTCTTACTCTAAATAATCCATGCATAGCTCCAGACATTTCATGTCTATGAACAACACCATATTCAAAAAGTTTTTTAGGTAAGTCTTTATATGATACTAATGAGTTTTTAAATATTTGAATATGTCCAACACAGTTCATAGGTTTGATACCATATTCTTGTTCATCAATAGTAGTAAAATACATATTTTCTTTATAGTTAGCATAGTGACCAGATATTTTCCACATTTCTGCTTTTAATATCTCAGGACCACGAACAGGTTCATAACCTCTCATTCTATGTGCTTTATATAAGATATGCTCTAATTTAGATCTAAGTCTTGCACCATTTGGTAGCCACATTGGAAGACCAGCACCTACATCATCGCTAAACGTAAATAGTTCTAATTCAGTCCCAAGTTTTCTGTGGTCTCTTTTTTTTGCTTCTTCAATCATTTTAGAGTAGTCAAATAAAGCTTGTTTATCAAAAAATGCAATACCATATATTCTAGTAATCATTTCATTTTTTTCATCACCACCAAGATAAGCACCAGCTACTCTTGTTAATTTGAAAGATCTAATCATTCTAGTATTTGGTAAGTGAGGACCTCTACATAAGTCTTCAAAATCACCTTGTTTATATATAGTTAAAGTATCATCTTTGATATTTTTAAGAACAGCTTGTTTTAATTCATCATTTTTGAATTTTTCATAAAACTCTTCTTTTGTAGTTTCATGTCTAGTAATAGGAAGTTTTCTATCTGCGATTTCTTTCATTTTCTTTTCAATAGTCGGTAAATCTTCATCTGAGATTTTACTTTCTACTTTGAAATCATAGTAAAAACCTTCTTTTACAACAGGTCCAACGAAGAATTTTGCTTCAGGGTAAAGTTCTTTGATAGCTTGAGCCATCATGTGAGCACAAGAGTGTCTTAAAATATCTAAAGATTCTTTTGAATCATCAGCTTTAATCTCTTCTCCTTGGATATTTAAAGCCAGAGCAGTTTGAAGGTCATAGACTTGACCATCTTTTAATATACCAATAGGTTCCAATAAATTCCTTTTTTTCTTAATTATTTATTAAATTACGATTATTTTACCTCAAAGTGACTTAAACTTAATGAGATATAAGTTAATTTAGAGAAATTTTGTTACAATTACCTATGATTTTAAACTTATCAAAAATAAAAACAGAAAGCTTATTGTTATTTTGCAAAGACTTGATTCTATCGTACAAAGATGGTGTTGATATAGAAAAATATGGCGTTGATAAAGATATTATTGAAAATTTTAATAATATTGGGAATGATATGTTAAAACAAATTTTAAATATAACTTTGCCAGATAAGTATTATTTAGAAAATAGAAAACATTATCGAATTAAAGCTATTTTAGACGGATATAATTTTATTAATAATGAAATATCAAAAGAGCTAAAACAAAACGAAGCTTTTAATCCATCTATGTTATATTTTTCACTGCTTGCTGTTTGGTTTAAAGAACTAAATAAAGAATCACGTTCAAAAGAGTATATATACTTTATTCTTTATCCATATGCAAATGTATATGATAAATTACTAGTAGAGATGAAAAATAAAGAGTTTAAAGAGTTAAATATAAAAATGATTGAATTAGCTGAAAAAGTAATTTATAAATTTGATAGATATTCGTTTAGATAAAAGAAGATAAAAAGAGGAAAACCTCTTTTTATTTTTGTATTAGAATCTATATCTCATATAAGCTCTAACATCTTGTGCTGATTCAACTGGATTTTGTCCCGCTGCTTGAGCTTGTGCCATTGTCATAGGTGTACCATCTGCTCCAAAAAATGAATTTGAACCAGTGTAATCATATTTCATATATACATAACTAAGACCAAAACTTAAAGCATCAGTTAATTTCTGAGTTCTATAAACTTCCCATGCTTGACCACGAGTTGCAATTTTACTTCCTGCGTATGTATCTTCACCATAAGTCATAGATCTCCAGTATTTACTACCTTTATTCCATTCTAATCCAATTTTTGCATCATCAGGAGTTAACGGACAAGGAGCATTTATTCCTAACCAAACAGAAGTTCCAACTTCAGAATCAGTTGAACCTAACATTCCTAAAGAATTAGGATTTGTTTTACTAGCAGCGAATGAAGCAAAAAATACAGTATTATCTAAATAATCAGATATACCATTTCCAATACCTTCTGTTTTGAATAAAATTGTTGCAAAATCTATATCACCAACATCTTTAAATGCTGGATTTGCCATTTGTAAATCATAAGCAGTTGTTGCACTTGGTGCAGCTAAATAATTACTATATGCTCCTCCATAAGAATTTAATGAGTTTTGATCAAATCCAATTAAATTCCAAGCTTTTGCATAATTTGTATGAATAGAGTATTGCCCATCATCATAAGGAACAGCGATGATTCCTAATAAGTCTACATCTACATTTTTTGTATCATCAGCAGCATATGCAGCCCCTGACATATCAAATCTTGGTTTTGCATTTGTTAAACCTCTTCCTGCACAAATCTTAAACCAAGAACCTCTAAATCCAGTAGCTGCTTCAGTATCAAATCTAAATGAAAAACCGTCAAACTCAACATCAACAACATGAGATAAAGGAGAATTCTCTTTTTGGTCATTTCTAAGATTTATAGGTAATCCATCAGTTGAAGGTCTTCTTCCAACTGAGGCACTCCAAGGAACATCTGTTCCTAAGAAAGTTTCATTTGAATATAACCAATATGCTTCTTTT